>ENA-OQVM01002276-OQVM01002276.1-marine-metagenome-genome-assembly--contig:-NODE-2276-length-22750-cov-7.685750_pt1 | contig 22750 bp, 14 predicted proteins | sample MGYA00237776_ERZ505498 | MGnify/ENA primary metagenome ERZ505498 (study PRJEB26159, sample SAMN06265151) | marine metagenome | isolation source: Helgoland LTER site | place: Germany:Helgoland, sampling... | reverse complement strand
TTATTTCTATATAATAGTATACTATTAAAGTTACATATTGATATGGAATTTAATATCCTTTAAGATTAATATAAAATTACTTAAAAATGAGTCATGAGGTACCAAAAATTACTTTTGATGAAATTACTTCAGGCTATACTCTTCAGTAAGTCCATGTATTATTTACATATACTCATTTCAACAGCACAGCCCCAAAAAGAAAATGTATTTAAATATAGAGGGTGGGGTTAATATTGAAACTTTTAGGCTTGACTTTTTGTTTTTTTTAATCGTATAACCTCCTGTTTTTTCCAAAGCTAATAGCAACCTGCATCAGGAAATAGAGTAACATCATATTGACATATAGACTCGTATTTATTTTTATTTAAATATCCTTTAGATTCGGTACTGATCCAAATATTCTGGGCTAATCAGACTCATTATAAAGGTTTCTTTACCGCTTTCTATAGTAGTTAATCTATCATATATGTTGCTTGGTTCAAAAAAGGTTTTTACCCATCCAGGATGAATAGCAGCAACTACTAATCCTTTCTTGACTCGGACACATAGAATTTGCGTGTACATATTTAATTCTGTTTTTGAGATTTTGTATGCCCTAGAATCCGATTTCTTACACGAATTAATTGATCCCATTTTAGAAGAGATGTTAATGATCTTTCCTTTAAGAGTTATATGACCAATTAGCTATTCGGAAAACAAAACGGTTCCCGAAAGGTTTAAGCTTAGTGTGTTTTCTGCATCCACTTCTGATGGAGTACAGTGATCAATATCTGGTCCTATCCGTGCATTGTTGATGAGAATGTCGATGCTTTTGAAATTATTTTCTAATTGTTGTATTGCGGTTGCTCTACTTTTAGTGTTAACCAAAAACAATACCAAAAGCATACATCAGATCATTTTATTTATATGCCTTTTTTATGTAAGTTAGAGAAGGGATTGAAATCAAAAAACTAACCCAATTTTCCAGCGCAATACCCGCCACTCCAAGCCGCTTGAAAATTATATCCACCGGTTATAGCATCTACGTCAATTACTTCTCCTGCAAAATAAAGATTGGATAGTTTTTTACTTTGCATCGTTTTAAGATCAATCTCACTCAAGTCAACTCCACCACAGGTTACAAACTCTTCTTTAAAGGTTGTTTTACCTGCAACTTGATAACTGTCTTGGGCAAGAAGAGCTGCTAGTTGACGGAATTTCTTTTTCCCTATTTCAATCCATTTTCTATCTGTTGGAATTGCTGCTTTCTGTAATAAAAAATTCCAAAGACGGTTGGGAAGTGGAAATGCTTTTTGGTTCCCAATTCCCTTTTGAGGATGTTGTTGACTGAATTCTTGAAGTTGTTCAAAAAGAAGCTCGGTATTGGTTTGATCGACCCAGTTGATTTGAATTTCAAAGTTGTAATCTCGTTCGCTCAATTCACGAGCACCAAATGAAGAAGCCTTCAAAATCGCCGGACCACTCATGCCCCAGTGGGTTATGAGAAGCGGACCTTGGGTTTGAATTTTAGTGTCCTTTATTTTTACACGTGCATTTTCAACAACCAGCCCCATAAGTTCTTTAATGGGTTCGTTCGGCATGTTGAAGGTAAATAAGGAAGGAATAGGAGGGACAATACTGTGACCTAAACGACTCAACCAATCAAACCCTATGAGTTTTGGGCTGCCGCCAGTGGCAACGATAACTGCATCGAAGTTTTGAGACTCTGCGTCCGCAAATTCTAGTTTCCAATGCTGACCTTCTTGTTCCATTTTGGTAATACTATGCCCCAGCCGTAAAGCCACTTTTAAACGTGTCATTTCTGTCACCAAACAATCGATGATGCTTTGAGATTGATCCGAAACAGGAAACATACGTCCATCTTTTTCGGTCTTTATAGCTACGCCTCGACTTTCAAACCACGCAATCGTATCGGTAATATTGAATTGATAAAAGAGTGATTTTAATTTTTTACCACCCCGAGGATACGCTTCACAAAGAGTAGCAATATCAGAACAATCGTGGGTTAGATTGCAACGTCCACCTCCAGATACTTTTACTTTGGATAATACTTTTGAAGTTTTCTCAAAGAGAATTACTTCATGATCGGGATGATGTTCCTTTACCGATAAGGCTGCGAAAAATCCTGCTGCTCCTCCGCCAATTATGCCAATTTTTTTTGATTCCATATTAGAGTGTAAAACGGTCTCCCGTACGTGCAATGTTAAATCCTAATGCTTCTACTTGTTTTGATTCAGAACTCTTTGGTTTCAATAGTGGATTGGTATGATTCATGTGTATGAAATAGATTTTGGCTTTTTCTGTGGGCGATAATCCCTTGAATAATTTCATGCTTTCTATTACAAAAGGGTGAGGAATTTCGGAAATGTTTCGAGCTTGTATTTCTTTTCCACTATAGAAAGTTGCATCGATAAAAGCATAATCTACTTTCTGAATTGCATCGATTATTGAGGTTTCCCACTTTTCCCATTTGTCAATATCTGGAATAAAAAGAGCACTTTTTTCTTGACCATTGATTTGATATCCGACTGTTTCCGAAAACTCATCTCGGTGCGGAACCTGAAATGGGAGGACACTTAATTGGGAATTCAATTGTTGAAGCTTGTTTGTCTGCATTATTTTTAGAACAATATTTTTATTGGAGACCAACTGACTCCAAGGCCCATTGTTTTCTAAAAAGACTTGCATTTTGGGGTATACAAAAACTGGTACTTGCTGTGCATTCATAGCCTCTTTCCCCAAATACATTAATCCTGTATAATGACCAATATGGGCATGGGTAAGGAAAATTGCAGTCGGAATTTCACTTATTTCCAAGGGAGCACTATTTTTTAATGTCCGTAACTGAAGTGTGATGTCTGGTGTAGCTTCGAATAAGAATTGTTCATGATTGACAGGATCAATTACACCTAAGGCAACTACAGGAGTGGCATTTTGTTTACCATCGAAAATGGCCTGACAACAAATTTTTGTGCAATTGATTTGCGGACTTCCGGCATCTTGAGCAGTACCCAAAACAATTAAAGTAGTTTGGTTTACAGCAACTGATTTTAAACCTTCATTTTGACCAAATGACCTCTCATAAAAACTCAGTAACAGCAAGATAAGTAAGCAATTTCGCATTCTTATTTTAGTTTTTTAACATCCGCTTGAAGTTGCGAATCGTTCAGTCAAATGTACTCTATTTTCTTTTTGTGTGGACTACGTGGTTTGGGATCACTTTTATTCAAAAAAAAACCCCCGCATCGCGGGGGTCTATGTTTATTTCTTGTTATCTAAACAGAAACTAAATCTCCAGAAGCTTCCTTTTGAGGTAAGGTAGATACTCCCATGAGGAAGGTGTCGATTTGGTGAGCCGCTTCACGTCCTTCGGAAATTGCCCAAACGATTAATGATTGCCCTCTTCGTACATCGCCAGCAGCGAAAACATTGGGTTTAGATGTTTGATATTGCTTTATGCCTTCGACATTTCCACGCTTGTCAAAACCTACACCCAATTGCTCGGGTAATGATTTTTCTGGACCAGTAAAACCTAAAGCAAGTAAGGCCATATCACAAGGCCATTCTTTTTCAGAACCTTCTTTTTCTATGAGTTGTGGACGATCGCCAGGAACTTTTTTCCAGCGTACTTCAACTGTTTTTAGACCAACAACATTTCCTTTTGCATCTCCAACAAATTCTTTAGTTAAAATACTCCATTCTCGATGTATTCCTTCTTCGTGTGATGAAGTTGTTTTGAGTTTGAAAGGCCAGTAAGGCCAAGGATTTTCTTCTGTTCTTTCGTCTGCCGGCTTGGGCATGATTTCGAAATTTGTAACACTTTTTGCGCCCTGACGATTGGAAGTTCCGATACAGTCAGATCCTGTATCTCCACCACCAATAACAATTACATCTCGGTCGGTTGCAAGATATTTTAATTCACGTTCCAATTGCCCATCAACTGCTTTGTTGTTATGGGGCAAAAAGTCCATTGCCTGTACCACACCATTCAGTTCAGAACCTGGAATGGGCAGGTTTCTTTTTATGGTTGCACCAGCAGCAAGTAAGATGACATCAAAATCGGCTTCTAATGCCTCAGCGCTAACATCTTTTCCAATTTCAACGCTACATTTAAAGATGATTCCTTCCGCTTCTAAAATTGCTATACGACGATCAATTATATTTTTCTCCATTTTGAAATCTGGAATTCCATAACGCAATAAGCCTCCAATTTTATTATCACGTTCAAAGACAGTAACTGTATGTCCAGCGCGGTTCAATTGCTGAGCAGCAGCTAATCCGGCAGGGCCAGAACCAACAATAGCAATTGTTTTTCCAGAACGTTCTGTTGGAGGTTGTGCCTTAATCCAACCTTCGGCAAATCCGCGTTCTACAATATACTTTTCTATTAATTCAATAGATACTGGTGGGTTTGTAATTCCTAAAACACAAGCTTCCTCACAAGGTGCTGGGCACAAGCGACCCGTAAATTCAGGGAAGTTGTTTGTTGCTTGTAAAATGTGCAATGCCTTTTCCCATTGATTCTTATAAACCGCATCATTGAAGTCAGGAATTAAATTTCCTAAGGGACAACCACTGTGACAAAATGGGACACCGCAGTCCATGCACCGACCTCCTTGTTCTTGGAGTTCTTCTGTTTTTGGGGCTATTGTAAATTCTTTGTAATTACCAATACGCTCTTTTGGAGCAATAGTCTCTTCCTTGATTCTGTCGTATTCTAAAAATCCTCTTAATTTTCCCATGACCTAAGCGTTTAGTTTATTTTCTTCCTCTGCAGCAAGCATTGCTAATGCGTTTTTATAATCCGTTGGCATTACTTTAATGAATTTCTTCGAACTGTCTGGCCAATCTTTTAGGATATGAGCTGCTTTAGAACTGTTTGTGTAGTCCGAATGGTTATGAAGTAAACCTTGAACTGTTTCTTTATCTTGATCGGTTAGGTCTTCGAGCTCAACCATTTCTAAGTTGAATTTCTTTTCATCAAAAATCCCATCTTCACTGTATAGGTATGCAATTCCACCACTCATTCCAGCAGCAAAGTTACGTCCTGTTTCTCCTAGGATTAAAGCGATACCTCCTGTCATATATTCACAACCGTGATCTCCAATCCCTTCTACAACAGCAGTTGCTCCAGAGTTTCGAACACAAAAACGTTCTCCGGCAATTCCGTTTATGTAGGCTTCACCTGTTACTGCCCCATAAAGTGCAACGTTTCCAATGATGATGTTTTCATCAGCTTTGAATGTCGCTTCTTCGGGTACCTGAGCAATTAGTTTTGCTCCAGAGAGTCCTTTCCCGAAGTAATCATTACAGGTTCCAGATACTTTCATGAACAAGCCTTTTGCAGCAAATGCGCCAAAACTCTGTCCAGCAGTTCCCGTAAACTTCAAACTCAAGGTGTCTTCTGGTAATCCGGGAGCACCGTGCATTTTAGAAATTTCATTACTCAAAATCGCCCCAACGGTTCGATCGGTGTTGCAAATAGGGAAGTCCAAATGTTGTTGATCCTTTCTGTAGATTGCTGGGTGAGCAGCTTCAATTATTTTGAAATCAAGGACATTTTCGAGTCCGTGATCTTGTTTTTGTGTATTGTGAAGTTTTACATCAGCCCCAACTTCTGGCTTGTATAGGATTTTAGAAAGATCAATACCCTGAGCTTTATAATGTTCAACCGCTTTTTTCATATTAATTTTTTGCGATTGACCAACCATTTCGTCTATACTTCGGAATCCAAGTTGTGCCATAATCGCTCTCAATTCTTCTGCAACAAAGTACATGAAGTTGATTACGTGTTCTGGTTTTCCTTTGAAATTCTTTCTCAATTCGGGGTCTTGCGTTGCAATTCCAACAGGGCAGGTGTTCAAGTGACACGCACGCATCATAATACAACCTGAAGCTACAAGCGGTGCTGTTGAGAATCCGAATTCTTCAGCGCCCAGTAGACATGCTATGGCTACATCACGTCCAGTTTTCATTTGACCGTCACACTCCAAAACAATTCGGTTACGAAGATCGTTCATAACGAGTGTTTGTTGTGCTTCGGCAATTCCTAATTCCCAAGGAAGTCCGGCGTGTTTTAGCGAGGTAAGGGGAGAAGCTCCCGTTCCACCATCGAAACCAGAGATCAAAATCACATCTGCTTTGGCTTTGGCCACACCAGCTGCAATGGTTCCTACACCTACTTCAGAAACTAATTTTACGTTTACACGAGCTTCTCGGTTAGCATTCTTTAAATCAAAAATTAATTGTGCTAAATCCTCGATCGAATAAATATCGTGATGCGGAGGTGGAGAGATTAAACCAACATAAGGTGTTGAGTTTCTTACCGACGCAATATAAGGATTGACCTTGGGACCAGGAAGTTGTCCTCCTTCTCCAGGCTTGGCTCCTTGAGCCATTTTAATTTGTATTTCTTTTGCAGAACTCAAATAGTGACTGGTAACACCAAAGCGTCCAGATGCTACCTGTTTGATGGCACTGTTTCTCCAGTTTCCATTGTTATCGGGTTGGAAACGTTTGGCATCTTCCCCACCTTCACCAGAATTACTTTTTCCTCCAATACGATTCATCGCAATGGCCAAGTTTTCATGTGCTTCTGCACTGATAGATCCCAACGACATGGCACCAGTTTTGAATCTTTTTACGATTTCCGTCCATGGTTCTACCTCTTCAATTGGAATAGGATCAAAGCTAGAAAATTCAAACAGCCCTCTTAGGGTCATTAGCTTTTCGGTTTGTTCATTTACCATTTTCGAGTAAACCTCATAACTTTCAAAATTGTTTTGGTTTACAGCTTGCTGAAGTTTTGCAATTGTTGTTGGGTTTAGCATATGCGCTTCGCCATTTCTTCTCCAGCGATATTCGCCACCAATTTCTAAATCCAATCCAGAAAGACTTTCTAGATCAAATGCTTTTTTCTGACGGCGTGAAATTTCTTTTTCGATTTCATACAACCCAATTCCTTCAATACGAGTAGCTGTATTACAGAAGTAGCTATCAACGAGTTGATCACTCAATCCGAGGGCTTCAAAAATTTGAGCACCACGGTAGGACTTTAACGTTGAAATTCCGATTTTATTCATCACTTTAACAATCCCAGTAGCAATGGCTTTGTTGAAATTTTGAATTGCAACATCAGCATCAATTCCTTTTATGTTTTTCACTTGAACTTGATCCGCAATAATCTCATTAACCATATAAGGATTAATTGCACTTGCACCATATCCGAACAAGCAAGAGAAGTGATGCGGTTCACGTGGTTCAGCAGATTCAATTACAATTTCAAATTTGGATCTTTTCTTGAGACGCTTAAATGAATTATGTGTGTGAGCACAAGCCAGCAACATTGGAATAGGAGCCATGGTAGCCGCAACGCCACGATCGGATAGAATAACAATATTGACTCCAGTCTCAATTGCTTTTTCAATTTCAGTTATGATATTTTCTAGTGCATTTTCTAATCCATTTACACCTTTTTCAAGAGGATAAAGTGTAGAGATAGAAACCGACTTATAATCCGCATGATCAATGTATTTGATTTTATCTAAATCTTCATTTGAAATAACGGGGTTTTGGATGCTTAGTTTTTTGGCGTGATCTTCAGAAACATCAAAAAGATTCATTTCACTTCCTATAGATAACGATGTATCGGTAACGATCTCTTCTCGGATTCCATCTAAAGGCGGATTGGTAACCTGAGCAAAAAGTTGTTTGAAGTAGTTGTATAGTAATTGTGGACGATCTGAAAGTACAGCCAAAGGTGTATCGGTTCCCATAGAACCAATTGCTTCTTTCCCTTGAATACTCATCGGGAGGATTAAGGTTTTAAAATCTTCTTGGGTATATCCAAAAATTCGCAACCGCGTATCATAATCTTCAGACTCAACAGTCACGTGATTTCCGGTGTAAGGAACTTCAGATAATTTTAGCAAGTGTTTGTCGATCCATTCTTGATACGGACGTTCAGAAACAACTTTAGTTTTAATTTCTTCGTCTTCAATAATACGGCCTTCATCCATATTTACAAGGAACATTCTTCCCGGCATTAAACGTCCATGCTTTTCTACATTGGCAGGTTCAATATCCAAAACTCCAGCTTCAGAAGACATTACTACATACCCATCTTTTGTGACGGTATATCGGGAAGGGCGAAGCCCATTTCGATCCAATAATGCTCCAATGTATTTACCATCGGTAAACGGTATGGAAGCAGGACCATCCCATGGCTCCATTACACAAGAGTTGTATTGATAAAATGCTTTTTTAAGCGGATCCATTGATTTGTGTTTTTCCCAAGCTTCGGGAACCAACATCATCATTACTTCTGGAAGCGATCTTCCTGTAGCCAATAATAATTCTACGACCATATCCATAGATGCAGAATCTGACTTTCCTTTTAATATAACCGGGAGTATTTCTTTGATTTCATCACCAATCAAATCACTTTTAAAGAGTTCTTCACGTATTTGCATACGACTAGCGTTACCTCTAAAGGTGTTGATTTCTCCATTGTGGCACATATAACGAAACGGTTGTGCTAAATCCCATGTAGGGAAAGTGTTGGTCGAAAAACGTTGGTGAACTAATGCCAAACGAGTTACTACTAGAGGCTCTGATAAGTCTAGGTAATATGCTTCAATATCTTCAGGAACTAACAATCCTTTGTATATGAGTGTATGGGTCGAGAGGCTTGGAAAATAAAAATATTGACTCTGTGAGAGTTTTGATGCAATGATTTTATGCTCAGCTATTTTCCTAGCAATGAAAAGTTTTACATTGAATTCATGATCCGATAAATCTTCTTCGCCTTTGCCAACAAAAACCTGCCCTACATAGGGTTCAGTTTGTTGCGCAATACGACCAACGACAGAACGGTTTACAGGAACCTTTCTCCATCCTAGAATGGATAAACCTTGTTTTGTAATCTCTTCTTCAAAAAGCGCAGTACAGAAATCACGTTGATTCTCTTTTTGAGGTAAAAAAACCATCCCAACTGCGTATTGATGTGCTTCAGGAAGTTCGAAAGAACAATTTTTCACCATGAAATCATGTGGAATTTCAATGAGAATTCCAGCTCCATCTCCTGTTTTTCCATCAGAACTAACAGCACCTCTGTGTTCTAATTTTACTAGAATATCAAGGGCTTTACCAATAATGTCATTGGTTTTTTTCCCTTTGAGACTGCAAATGAATCCTGCTCCGCAATTATCGTGTTCATAATCAGGAGAATACAAACCTTGTTTTTCTGGTAACATATATTGTTGGTTTTGTTAGTGTCTCAAAAATAAAGTATTTTGATTCCTTCTAGCCATGTGGATCATCAAAAATTTACCTTGTTAAAGAGAATTGATTTTCTCAATCCCTTTTTTTAGAATTCATTAAATTATCTTCCTATTTTTGGGATTAATTCAAAATTCAGTCTCATTTACTGTTGTTTAATGTTTGGCCTGTATTTAATTGAAAATTAATTCAAGATGAAAAAAGAACACTTTTACGTGATTGGAGTCATGTCTGGAACCTCTCTGGATGGTCTTGACTTAGCTTTGGTTGAGTTTAATTTGATCAAAGGGAAATGGACGTATCGTTATGTGTCAACAACAACAACACCCTATCCTGATTCTTGGCAGAAACAACTAGAAAATGCACGTTTTTTGGAGGCTGAGGCATTGGCTATTTTAAATCGAGATTATACAACTTATTTGGCGGAACAAATTCAGCTTTTCATAGCTCAAAATTCCTCTTATACAATTGATTTGGTCTGTTCTCATGGGCATACTGTGCATCATAAACCAGATCAAGGCATTACGTTTCAAATTGGAAATCAAAGAGAATTGTCTTCGTATTTAAAGATAACTGTTGTTTGTGATTTTAGAGCTCAGGATGTTGCCTTTGGAGGTCAAGGTGCTCCTTTAGTTCCTGGGGGGGAATTCCAACTTTTTTCGGATTATGCGGCCTGTGTCAACTTAGGCGGTTTTGCAAACATCAGTTTATTGAAACAAGAACACCTCATTGCCTTTGATGTGGCAGCTGCGAATTTGGTTTTTAATACGTTTGCACAAAAGCTTAATCTCCCCTATGATGCGGATGGAAAGATAGCCGCTCAAGGGCATTTGATTCCAGACCTTCTCGAAGAGCTTAACTCGTTAGCTTATTACAGCTTGGCTTTTCCAAAATCGCTTGGAGTAGAGTGGATAACGGAGCAATTAACGCCGATTTTTGTTACCTACCAACAAGAGCGAGTTGCTGATTTAATGCATACGTATTCGGTTCACCTTGCCACGCAACTTCTAAACGTATTACCTACATCTGGAAAAATATTATTTACCGGTGGCGGGACTCATAATCTTTTTTTAATGCAACAAATTCAAAAAACAAGTACAGCAGAAATATGCATTCCAAGCGACTTAATGATTGATTATAAGGAGGCAATGATTTTCGGGTTTTTAGGACTCCTAAAGTATTGTGGGGTGGATAACTGTTTTGCTTCTGTTACGGGCGCTCGAGATAACCATTCGACTGGAGTTATATTTGAATATAATTAAGCTTTAATTGGGATATAATTTATATTTTAGACCGGTTATTTAAAAGTAAAAAATCACCTCTTTTGGTTTAAAAAGAGTTTCAAAACGTATCTATATGGAAATCATTTTAGTATCTATTTTTATTTTAGGCTACCTAGCCATTACATTAGAACATACGTTGAAAATAGATAAATTAATCCCAGCTCTAGCCATGATGGCAATACTCTGGGCAATTATTGCTTTAAATCACATGCCGGTTTTTGAGGTAGACACTAGTTTAAAGCAATTGGTTCCAACACATATTGAAGAGATTTTATTACACCACTTAGGGAAGACAGCCGAAATCATAATTTTCCTTTTGGGTGCAATGACTATTGTTGAAATCATCGATTATTTCAATGGGTTTTCTACTATCAAATCATTCATTAAAACCAAATCCAAGAAAGCCCTTCTCTGGATTTTTGCAATACTCGCATTCATATTGTCAGCAATCATCGACAACCTTACCGCAACGATTGTTCTAATAACAATTTTACAAAAGGTAATTGGTGATCGTGATACACGACTTTGGTTTGCAGGACTCATTATTATATCGGCGAATGCCGGGGGTGCTTGGTCTCCAATCGGCGATGTGACCACAACCATGTTGTGGATTGCCAACAAAGTAACTACGTTGAAACTGATCTCATACCTTTTCATTCCTTCTGTAGTTTGTGTAGTAGTACCAGTTTTTGTTGCCTCTTTATTACCTGCTTTCAAAGGAGATATCGAAGCAAATGACGAAGAAGACGATGAAGTAATTCATAAATACGGTTCTACTATGTTGTATTTAGGTCTTGCCGCAATTGTTTTTGTTCCTGTTTTTAAAACCATAACACACCTACCTCCTTACGTTGGAATGATGTTCTCCTTGGCTGTTGTTTCTACCTTTGCGGAGATTTTTAGTGCAACTAAGATTAACATAACCTCAATAGATGCAGACAGTGATTCTGCTGCACACCATAGTCCAGTTCACAAGTCACTATCAAAAATCGAATTACCAAGTATTCTTTTCTTTTTAGGGATTTTACTGGCTGTAGCAGCTCTTGAGTCTTTAGGGATGCTATTTGGTTTTGCAGAAACGCTCAACACAGCAATACCCAATACTGATATTGTAATCATGTTGTTGGGAATAGGATCTGCCGTTATCGATAACGTACCCTTAGTAGCAGCAAGTATTGGAATGTTTTCTGAACCAATGGATAATCCTTTGTGGCACTTCATCGCTTTTTCATCTGGTACAGGTGGAAGCATGTTGATTATTGGCTCTGCTGCCGGAGTAGTAGCGATGGGGATGGAAAAGATCGACTTCTTCTGGTATTTCAAAAACATATCGTGGTTGGCTTTTCTAGGATTCATTTCTGGCTCTCTTACCTTCATGTTATTACGTGGTTTTATCATGTAATTTATACTTAATTGGCAGCTTTATCGTTCTATAGTTAAAACCATACACCAACAGAATGAAGATTTCTTTTTTTATACAAGTTACAGAAGAGTTACGAACGGAGAAAACACTATCTCTTATTGAGTTAATTAAAAACGGAGGTTTGGGCGGTCAGCTCATCATAGGCCTACTGTTTTTGTTATTGATTATAGCACTTTACATCTATTTTGAGCGTTGGTTTGCCATCCGCTCTGCCTTAAAAATTGATGATAATTTCATGGATCAAATTCGTTTGTTTGTTTCTCAAGGCAAAATTGAAACAGCGCAAGCCCTCTGCTTGAAAGAAGATGTACCCGTTGCTCGTTTGATCGCCAAAGGAATTACAAGAATAGGGAAACCACTTGAAGATATCAACACCACAATAGAGAATGCAGGTCGCTTAGAAGTATATAAGCTTGAGAAAAACGTAAGTGTTTTGGCTACCATAGCTGGAGCAGCTCCAATGTTAGGTTTTCTTGGTACTGTAATCGGAATGATTTTATCCATTTTTGAAATCTCGAACGCTGGCGGGAATATTGACATGAAGCTCTTGTCCGATGGTTTGTACACTGCAATGACAACAACAGTAGCTGGATTGATTGTTGGAATAATTGGTTATATAACGTTCAATCATTTGGTTGCAAAAACCTCTAAGGTTGTATATCAAATGGAAGCTATATCTTTTGAGTTTTTAGATTTACTTAATGAACCTGCTGCCTAATGAATCTTAAAGGAAGAAATAAAATAACTCCAGAATTCAATATGTCGTCTATGACGGATATTGTGTTTTTGCTGCTCATTTTTTTTATGATTGCATCTACCTTGACCAAACAACTCGATACTATTAAGGTTAAATTACCCCAAGCTAAAGGGAAAACTGAAAACAGAAGTGCTATCACCGTAACGATTAATAAAAACAAACGCTTTTATATCGATGACATAGTAGTTGCCAAAAGCCGTTTACAGTCACAATTATTAAGCATTTTGAGTAAATCAGACTCTAGAGTAATTGTTTTACGTGCAGAGAAAAATGTCCCTATTGAAGAAGTTGTTTATGTAATGGGTATCGCGAATCAAAATTCTATAAAAATCGTTTTAGCAGTAGATGCACAATAACATTTGATCATGGGTTTTCTAAACACGCCACATAAAAAAAAATCAGCGCTACTTACGAGTATGATTACGCTGTTGTTGTTGCTGTTTTTCTCTTTGATAGGCCTTTCGTATTTCGATCCACCCATTTCCTATGGTATGGAAGTTAACTTTGGAACAGCTACCCAAGGACAAGGAAATACTCAGCCAAAACTTCCGCCCAAACAAGTGGAACAACAAAAAGTACAACCCCAGACCGAAGCTCCCAAAGCAACACCAAAAGTAGCTGCATTAAAAACCCCAAAAGTAGCAACGCAAAAGGAGGCTTCTGTTCCTGTTGTTAAAAAAGAAACAAAAACTGCTCCTAAGCCCAAAGTAAAAGAATCGAAAGCTCCACCTAAAGAAGTGCAAGAAGAAGTTAAGAAAGTTGAGCCTCCCAAGCCAACGGTTTCAAAATCGACCAAGCAAGTACTTTCAAATTTATTGAAAGCTCCCGATAAGTCTGGAGAAACCCAGGAAGGTGAGGGAGACGACCAAACGCCTGGAGATAAAGGCAAGATTGAGGGGAATCCGTATGCCAGTAGTTATTATGGAACTGCCGGACTTGGAGGAAAAGGAAGCGGCTTTGGTTTAAATGGAAGAAGCCTTCAGAATCAAGGATCTGTTACGCAAGAATGTAATCAAGAAGGTGTAGTTGTCGTTCGTATTACTGTTGATAAAAACGGAAGTGTGATCGCAGCTGAAGCTGGGGTGAAAGGAACCACAAATTCTCATCCATGCTTATTGGATCCGGCTAAAAAAACAGCCTTTATGCACAAATGGTTTTCTGATTCAAACGCTCCAAGTAAACAAGTTGGTTTTGTTGTTGTTAATTTTAAATTAGGCGAATAATTTTGAATACATACGAAGAGATTCGAACCTGGCTCTATGAGCAATTGCCCATGTATCAGCGACAAGGCGCATCGGCTTATAAACCTGGATTGGAGAAAATGGAGGCTTTTATGGGGTATTTAGGAGATCCACACAAGGAGTTTTCTTCTATTCACGTTGCAGGTACTAATGGGAAAGGGTCTACTGCCCATATGATTACGTCGGTACTGATGGAGGCAGGATACAAAGTAGGTTTATATACTTCTCCACACCTAAAGGATTTTTCTGAACGTATACGCATCAATGGTATTGCAATTGAAACCGCTTTTGTAGTTTCTTTTGTTCAAGAGCATAAAGCCTATTTTCTAGAAGCTCAACTTTCGTTCTTTGAGCTTACTGTTGGAATGTCATTTGCCTATTTCAAAGAACAGCAAATCGATTTTGCAGTTGTTGAGGTTGGGTTAGGAGGGAGGTTAGATGCGACTAATGTCATCAGTCCAATACTCGCAGTCATAACCAACATAGGATTTGATCACACGCAATTTTTGGGAAATACGTTAGAAGCAATTGCTGGTGAGAAAGCAGGGATTATTAAAAAAAACATTCCAGTTGTTATAGGAGAGACCCAAGAAGAAACCACAACTGTTTTTAAGACAATAGCAGACGAATTGAAGGCCCCAATTGTTTGGGCAGATACAGTTGAAGTAAAGCCATATCAAACGGATCTAAACGGTCTGTATCAAAAGAAAAACAAGCATACTGCAATAGTAGCTCTACAAACGCTCCACTTGGATCAACTCCACGAAGAGCACATACGAATAGGGCTGCAGCAGGTAGTTTCTAATACTCATTTGCAAGGTCGTTGGCAGATGCTAGACAAGAATCCTTTGGTCGTTGCAGACGTTACTCACAATGCAGCCGGATTTGCTTTTGTGATCGAGCAAATCAAACAAACTACTTTTCATAAGTTACATTTGGTTCTGGGTTTTGTAAAGGATAAGAATTTAGAATTAATTTTTAGCCTACTTCCACAAAATGCAACATACTATTTTTGTGTTCCTAACATTGGTAGGGCAGAAGAGATTTCTGTTTTAATGAATCTAGCCGAGAAATATACTCTTAATGCAAATGCCTACGAAAGTGTAGAGATAGCCTATAAATCAGCGGCTAAGAATGCAGAGCATAACGATTTTATTTATGTAGGTGGAAGTACTTTTGTTGTTGCTGAAATTCTTTAAAAAAACTCTTTGTAAACAAGATAAACTATTCTATATTTGCATCCCGCAAGGGCGCTTAGCTCAGTTGGTTCAGAGCACTTGGTTTACACCCAAGGGGTCGGGGGTTCGAATCCCTCAGCGCCCACCAATAATAACAAGCCTTCACTTTTAGTGAAGGCTTGTTTATTTTAACCTCTCTCGCAGTTTCCTCACATATTTATGCCGTTTTTAAATATTCACAGAATCTTCATCATTTAAATAATACAAATCATTAATTGTAAGTATAAAATGAGATAGATAAGCTCTTATTTTTTTCATTAATTTTAGATAACGCTAAAGATCTTAAGTTAAGATTAGCCTTAAAGGAGTATTCTACAAAACTCACTGTTTCTATTTTGATGAAAACGTTTCTAATTTTAATAAATGATTAAGTAAAAAAACTGATTCTTAATTTCTAATGTTTCTTATTGGATTAATTCGTTTCATTTATCATTATTTCCAGTTTAATTTTGAAACATATTAAATAAAATAGATTTGAAAACAATATTTTTACTTGTAAATAACTTCTTATTTCTTAGGCATTACCTGTGGTAAAACGCTAAGAAAAAAGTGAGACGTATACTGATAAGTACAAGGGGAATAACACAAAATCTCAGCAAATAGGTTTTTAAATTTATATCATCTATAGAGGAGGGTTTTTGTGTGAAGAACTATGTTTATCCAATTTGAAACAAGCTCACAAATAGAAATACTTAAACTATATTATGTTTTATATAAAACAATCTATCTCAAAACTTTTAAGCTTTGAAATTAAAAAGTTTTTATTCATTATAATTTTTGGGTTTATCACATCTGAGATTAATGCTCAGGTGCCTACTGCAGTTGCTCCTCAAGGGAGTGGAACCCAAGGCGATCCATATTTGATGTCAGTACCTGGTAATTTCACATGGATACAACCTAACGAAAGCTATTCTGATGGGGTATATTACCTTCAGGTTAATCATATTGATTTGTCTGCTTATAATTGGGCTCCATTACCTGACTTCAGAGGTGATTATGATGGAAACGGATTTGAAATTAGAAATCTCACAATCAATAGACCTAATGAAGACAGGGTTGGAATGTTTCATACAATCAGTTATAGTGTTTTTAAAAATTTAACCATTGTAAATGCAAATGTAACTGGTAGAGATAAATGCGGAATATTAGCCTATTACCTGAGAGAAAATCAAGGATTTAAAAATGTTTTCATAAAAAATTCAACCATCACAGGACAAGCTAGAATTGCCGGAATGTTTTCGGATGTATATAATACCCATAATGGAATAAACAATGTTGGTTTAGACAATGTTACTATTAACTCTTCTGGTGATCGAACAGGTGCAATTAGTGTTTATTTTAGAGACGCTTCCATTTCAAATTCTTATGCTACAGGGCAAATCAATGCCACTGGAAATTATATTGGAGGTTTTGTTGAGCAGCATCATACAAATTCTGATATAATTAGTAATTGTTATAGTAGTGTTGATATCAACGCCTCACCAAACAGTACTTATGTAGGAGGTCTTGCTGCGAGGGTGACCGCAGGGCAAATCAACAATTCATATTATAATGGAACAATTGATCAATCAGGAAGCCCAGGAAATAAATCAGGCGCGTTGTTTGGAGATCCAAATGGAGGGACTAGTAGTGGCTGTTTTTGGGATAGCAATAAGACAAGTTTAAGTTTAGGAAGTGGAGATTCGAATTTTAATTGGGGAGTTGCAAAAACTTCTGACGAAATGAAAACTGCCTCAACTTTTAGTTCCGCTGGATGGGATTCAAGTATTTGGGATTTGAGCGACAATGCATACCCTATTCTTTTAAACTCACTATCGTTAGATCCTCCATCTGGAATAAGTGTGACTTCCGCTGACGGGCAAAACACTATTGCTTGGCTTCCTAGTAACCTTGATTATACGGGATATAAAATTTTTGGTGGAAATAGTAGCAATCCTACTTCGCCACCCACAACATTGCTTGGAACAGTTAGCTCTTCGATTACTTCTTTTACTCATTCGGGTTTAACCAACGGAAGTACTTATAATTATCGGCTCAAATCGATGGGCTATAATGGGAATAGTTCTGATTATTCAAATCAATTTTCAGGGATTCCTGATTTTTCAATGCAAGCCGATGTTGAATACCGAGTAAGTGGTTCTGTAAGGAAAGCAGCTCGTCCTGGAGATGTAGTTGAGGTGAAGGTTATTTTTGAAAACGCACCTAGTGGAACTGTATATATAAGCGGAAACAATTGGAGCAGTGTCGCTACTCAAACCATGACACAAATTAATGCGACTACCTATAAAATTGATTGGACCGTTCCAACTCGTCAGGGGGTATATGAGGCTTATGAAAAATTTAACGTATTTGTTTTAAACAATGGAGTCTCAGAGACTGCAAGTATTTATCCCTCTACTATAATTGTTGGAGATTTAGATCCAATAGCAGGAGATGGGTCTCAATCGAACCCCTATCAGGTTTCAACACCTGGAAATTTTACTTATATAGAAATTAACCATGGAAGATCTTCTGGTTTATATTATATCCAAACCAACCACATTGATTTATCAGGTTTGGATTGGGTGCCTCTCTATGATTTTAGGGGACATTACGATGGAAATGATTTTGAAATAAGGAATTTAAGAGTTTATCGACCTAGAGAAGATAAAAATGCTTTTTTTGGCCAATTGACTAATTACGGAACAATAAGTAATTTAGGATTTGCCAATGCGTCAATTACTGGTAAAGACGAAAATGCAGTATTTGCAGCTGAAATAAGGGAATACAACATAACTAATTGCTATGTCAAAAATTCGGTTGTTAATGGAGATGATAAGAATGCTCCTTTTTCTGCGAGACATTGCTGTGGTGTAGAGTATGTAAGTTGCTATGCTGAAAATAACACCATAAATGCTACGGGAAGTAATAGTGCAGGTTTTGCAACCGATGCTAGGGATATCAGCTTATTTAAATGTTATGCTTCAGGGACGATTAATTCTTTTGGTAAAGATGTAGGAGGTCTTTTGAATTATCAACCTAATAATGCAGATGCGAATGCCACAAGAAGGAAGGGAATTATTGAAAACTGTTATAGTAGGGTAGATATAAATTTAGCTCAAGGATTATCATATATCGGTGGAATAACGGGTGACTATAACCGAGGAAGAACAACAAATTCGTATTATGCAGGTAAAATAACTTTTGGTGGAGATGGTACAAGTGGAAACTATGTTGGAGGTTTGTTTGGAAACCCGAATTCTAATAATGGTGGAAGTAGTACGGGGTCATTTTTTGATTTTACTGAAAACGCATCATTAAACGCTAATGGAGGAACCTCAAATTATACTGGAGGCACACCAAAAACAACTACTGAATTGCAAACTGCTTCAACTTTTAGTGCAGCTGGATGGGATTCAAACATATGGCTTTTAAGTGATACAGATTATCCTACGCTCAAAATGTCATCTCAAATTTCTACGCCAAAAGGCCTAACTGCTAGACCTCAAGATCAAAAATCTCTCTTAAGTTGGATAGGTAGCGGGAATACTAGTTTATCGGGTTATAAAATTTTTGGAGGAACAACCGCCAATCCCACTGTTTTAATTGGAACCGTCTCCTCTTCAACAACAACATTTACTCATTCTGGTTTGACCAATGGCACTAAGTATTATTACAGGATTAAAGCTTTTGATGCCAATGGAAATGAGTCAAGTTTTTCGTCAGAGATTGATAATACCCCAGAATATCAACCCAGTGGAGACGGAACATCGTCTAGTCCATATTTGATAGCAACGGTAGATGATTTATCGTTTTTAACGACGAGAAACGATATTGGAGTCACTACCACGGAGTATTTTCTTCAAACAAATAATATTGATTTAAGTGGCCTTAATTGGGCTCCTAAATCATCTGATTTCAAAGGGAAATATGATGGTGGAGGTTTTGTTATTTCAAACATGAATATAGAATACACTAGTAATGATCTTGAAGGAGTTGCGTTGTTTTCAAGAATTAAATACGGTGAAATCAAAAACTTAGGAATAGTTGGTGCAACAATTCGTTCTGGAAATAATGATACTGGAGTGTTGGTTGGAAGTATTGAAAACTCATCAATTGTTTCAAATTGTTTTGTTAATGATGCTACAATTATTGGAATTGATACAGGAAGTAAAAGAGAAGATATTGGTGGAATGTTTGGTGAGGTAGATTCTTATGCTACCATTGTAAATTGTACTGTTAGTAATACCACTATAAATGTCACTAAATGGGAAGAAGTAGGGGGGTTTGCAGGAAGATTTTACAGACCCTCTCTTCTTAAGAACTCTCATGTTAGCAGTATTACTATTGATATAAATAATGGAACAAATAGTTATTATAATTTTGGTGGATTTTCTGGCAAAATAGGAGATGCAAGACGCTCTAATAATTTCGTGGTTGAAGATATTACTGTAAATAATTTAGTTTTAAATACAACTTTTAAAGGATACTATGTTGGTGGGTTATTTGGTTCAATTGCGAACACTGACATTATTAGATCGGGTGTAAATATCGCAGACATTACTTTTATTGAATACTATTCGGGTGGATATACAGGGAAATTGGATAATTCAGTAATTGATGAGTCATTTGTAAATGCTACACTTAAAATCGAAAACACAACGAATTATTATTATTATTTTGGTGGATTTGTAGGAAGACCTGAAGACAATTCTGTTTTAAGGAATTCCTACGTTTTGGCGAATATGGACCTTAGAAGGGACCATGGTGCATCTATAGCTTATACAGGAGGTGTTGCAGGAAAATCTAAGAATACAGATTATATTAATGTTTATAGAGCTGGTAACCTTTATGTCCATAATGACGCTGTAAATAGAATTGGAGGGTTTCTTGGTGATCATGAAACAGGTACCACTTATCAAAATAGTTTTTGGGAAAATACTAGAACAAATATTCAGAATGCGGAAGACCAAATATGGTCTGAACATAACGTTACTTTTCCTCCAGGGAAATCGAAAAATGAACTTAAAGATTTGACTACTTTCACCTCAGCAGGTTGGGATTTTGCAGATGAAACTAATAATGGTACAGACGATATATGGGGCATGGATACACAATTAGGAAACTATAATCAAGGTTTTCCTTTTTTACTATGGCAAAACAAGGGTAGTAATTCTTTTGAAGCTCCATCGCCTCCGCCATCAATAATTAATGCTGAGGTTTTAGCTGATAATCTTCAAGTGGAGTTGACTTTTAACAAACTTGTTTATGGATCTGAAACCAATACATCTAGTTTACAGGAATCTGATTTTAATTTCACTATTCAAGGAGGAACTGCCAACTTATCATCGGCAACTCCAAGTAGTATATCTGTATCTGGAACATCGGTGCTTCTGGGGATTCCAATAAACGGTAACGTAAATGGAGATGAAGTCCTGACAATATCGTGTGTTGCAAGTTCCGTATTTGATGTTGCTGGAAACACTTCTACATCTACTATTTCATTAAATTTAAATGAACCTAAATATTACTGGGTTGGTGGTTCAGGTGATTGGACTGATATTAATACACACTGGTCCAAATCATCTGGGGGAAATTTATTTCATACGACGCTGCCAAATCAATTCTCAACAGTAATATTTGATGTCAATTCTTTTCCTTCTACAGGAGCTATAGTAAACATGGATGTAGCTAATATTTCAATCCGAAGTATGGATTGGAGTACAGCCACAAATACACCTACATTAAATTTAATGGCAGCTGGTACTCAAGGCGAGTTTATTGAAGTTTCCGGCTCCGTCTCATTCACCACAGCAATGATCATTAATGAAGGATATTGGGCATCTCGATCAGGCTTTCGTTTTAATGGATCAAATGATGCCTCTTATTATCCTGCCGGCCAAAATGTAGGGATGATTGAGGTCAATAAACCCAATGGAGAATTCAATCTTCGTGGAGCAATTTTAGCCTCTGGCTACGCATCACTCCATATTATTTCTGGTCACTTCAAAAGTAATAACCATCCCATTTATATTTATGATGATTGGAACCATAGTTTTAAAATTTTTGGAAGTGCCTCAGGGACCATTGCTGAACTAGGAACAAGTAGTATAACGTTAGGCGGTGTTGGATCTGATAATATTCCTGGCTCCTTGACTCTTGATTATAATTCAGGAAGTTTAACCACAACATTAACTAACATTATTTTAGGGAATCGTTCATCTATATACACAAATGATTATAATACGCCTATAGAAAAAATATCTATAAAAAATGGCTCAGGGTACGCCACCATCAATATTCCTAATGCACCGATAAATAATTTAATTCAAACACAAGGCAATACTGGAGATATTATTATCTCTGGGCCTACATCAGGTATTGGAACAATAAACATAAGTGGTGGATTAACTTTTTCTAGTAATGATGATCATTCTTTTGAAAACCTGATCTTATCAGGTCAAAATTCAGCTTATACGTTTAGAAGTGGACAAACCTATACCATAAGTAATAGCTTAAGTTCAGAAAATTATATTGGACTTGCTTCAATTTTGAAAGCTAGTACAAACGGTTCCCAAGCTACTATTTCAATACCAAATAGTGACTTCTGTTTGGACTATATCGATATTAAAGATATCAATTTCGTTGGTGCAAATTCAATTACGGCCGGTCCATCTTCTGTGGATAGTGGTAATAATTCTGGGGTCACTTTTTTAACTGATAACTCTTTAAGTGTTCAAAGTATTTCATTAAGCTCTGACAGAGGTACTACTGTGCCAAATAACTCCCCTGTGATGTTTACTGTTTCTTCCGCTAGTATTAATTCTTCCACTCTTGTAAATTGGTTTGTAAACGAGGTGTTAGTTGCATCAAGCTATGAAAATCAATATACTACACAGACACTCCAAAACAACGATACTGTCTATGCTACGATTGCAATTCCGTATGTAGGAAATGGATCAAATTGTAGTTATACCATTAACGGGAAGAGTAATGAAATTGATATTACAGTAACACAAAATCCTTATATTGCTGCGACTAGTTTGTCTGGAGACAATGCAATGGTTACAATTACCTTTAATAAAGCTGTATATACGAATTCTAATGGTACAGGAGCTTTAATTACAAATGACTTTAGTTTAACCCAATCGGGAGGAACGGCAATAATTAATTCATCACAACCTACCGCTTTAACTCAAAATGGAAACGCTTATAGTCTAGCATTTTCAACTACAGGATCAATCACTGGAAACGAAATATTAACAATCCTTCCAGCAACTGGAAGTACAATTTATGATTCAATTGGAAACCCCGTAACTTTAATCCAGTTCAACAATACGGTCAACCTCTACCCAGATACAGATAATGATGGGGTGAATGATCCCCTAGACACATGCCCAAATACTCCTTCTGGAGAAACAGCTGATATAAATGGTTGCTCTGAAAGTCAACTTGATCCAGACAACGATAGTGTTTTTGGAGAAGCTGATAACTGTCCGTTTACCTTCAACCCCAATCAGGTCGATACCGACGGCGATGGCATTGGCGAT
>ENA-OQVM01002273-OQVM01002273.1-marine-metagenome-genome-assembly--contig:-NODE-2273-length-22778-cov-4.165279_pt1 | contig 22778 bp, 30 predicted proteins | sample MGYA00237776_ERZ505498 | MGnify/ENA primary metagenome ERZ505498 (study PRJEB26159, sample SAMN06265151) | marine metagenome | isolation source: Helgoland LTER site | place: Germany:Helgoland, sampling... | reverse complement strand
TGAGCGTCAGATTTGCGCAGGGTTTCGCGTGGGTCCCTCGGGGTCCGACGCTGGCACGAGAGAGAGTTCGTTGCATGCGTCATTCCCTCCGCCATTATCCCCATTGCGAACCAGTGACACCGCCCTGACGGGCACGGATTTTTCCGTGTTATCAAAGAGGTTTGCGGGAAACGACCGAACCTCATAGACGCGCTGCTTGGCCGAGGCTGGGCTCAAGATGGCCCTCAGTCTCAGTTTGGGCGAACCTCGCCCGTTGCGGTTCGGTTCACTTTTAGCATTACTTTTCAATGGCCTGCCTGCGAACCCCGCCAAAACCCAAACGCGCGTTCCGAATGATATCGATGGCAACATAGCCAGAACACGCGATAGGCGCGTTGCTCGGGATACCAGCGTAAAGCGGCGGATTGCTGGGGTTGGTTCGCATCCCATTGACTCACCGAAACCCCTGATGACAAACCATTTTGGCACCGCTAGCGTTCAAGAACCTCGGATTGGTTCAGGTCGATGCGGAGGCTGAGCCAAACCAAGTACCGAGAACAAATCCAGGATGCCCGCATGTACCCATTTGACATCATTCCAGACACCCACGGCCAATCCGCCAAACTCGACGCTGCCCTCGCTGGGCTGGGGTGGCGGCGGAACGCGCTTGGTTGGACCCACCCAGATCCGGATCGACAGATCGTCTTTCTGGGAGACTTCATCGACCGTGGTCCGGACAATCGGGCTGTTCTCAAGACTGTCCGAGAACTTGTCGATGCAGGCAAGGCTAAGGCGATCATGGGCAATCATGAGCTCAACGCTCTGCACTTCCATACGATGCACCCAGATGATGGCCAGCCGCTTCGTGCGCATTCGTCCAAGAACATCAGACAGCACAAGACGTTCCTGGACCAGTTCCCGCCCGGCGATCCGCAGACGCGCGACGTTCTGGACTGGATGCGCAGCCTGCCTCTGTTTCTGGAGGAGGACGGGTTTCGTGCCGTGCACGCCTGCTGGATTGACGCGTCAATGGATCGGCTCAAGACGCTGACCGAGGATGGCATATTGACCGAGGAACAGCTGATCCGAGCTGCCGATCGCAATGAGGCCGACGAGATGTTTATCTTGGCCGCGCAGATTACGAAGGGGCCAGAGCATCGGTTGCCTGATGGCCGGTCGTTCTCGGACAAGGACGGGACGGAGCGGGATCATGTGCGCCTGCAATGGTGGAACGCGGCCGCTCGCACCTGGCGCGACATAGCGATCTCTGTGCCGTCAATTGAGGACCTGCCTGACGAAAACCTGCCGGAGACGCTTTCGGCACAGACCTATCCAGCCACTGCGCGACCGGTGTTCTTCGGGCATTACTGGTTAAGTGGCGACCCGGTCCTACAGGCACAGAATGCGCTTTGCCTCGACTATTCTGCGGGCAAGGAAGGCCCACTGGTCTCTTATGATATGTCCGACCCGGCCGGACCGCTTTCGAAGGACAAGATCCGGGTACATCCGGCGATCAGCTAAAACGGAAGGCCTTCAGTCGAACACCTTCTCCGGCTGCTCCACCCATGGCATCTCCGCCACGCCGCAGAGGTCAAAGATCGACAGCACCGTTGGCTCGCGCCGGAGGACCAGCCGCTCCAGCACGGAGGGTGCGAGCCATGCGAGCCGGATCACGCGGCTGACATAACGGTCGGAGATGCCTTCCTCTCTGGCGAGATCGGCAATGGTGGTGACGTCGCCGCGCTCCAGCCTGCGCCGCCATTTCCATGCGCGGCCGATGGCGCGCAGGAGGCGGGCATCCTGGCCGCGTTCCATGGCCACCTCGATCTCCTTGGGAGGTAGGATGCGGGGGCGGCCGCCGCGATTGCGCAGGGTGAGTGGGATGTGGACGCGGAGGGTCTCGGGTCTTGCCATCATGCCACCTCCGGCTTGGCCGGGGCCATAAGAGCAGCAATCGCGCCCAAGCCCTCGTGTCGGAGATCGACCGCCAGACCGGCGTCGCTGGCGGTGACCCGCGCCACCAGAAGCCTGACCACGCGTGCCTGCTCGGCCGGGATCAGCGCTTTCCACATCTCGTCGAACTGGGTGAGCGAGGCGCTGATGTCCGCCTCGCCAAGGTCTGGCCGGTCCTTGCGCACGGTACGTGATACCCGCGCGGCTACTTCCGGCGTGCGTAGCAGGCGGCGGATTTCGCCGACCACGGCATCCTCCACGACCCCACCGGGCAGCCGTTGCGGCCCGCGCAACTCTGCCTTGGGACGTTTTTTGACCACGTCCATCGAGACATAGTAACGATAGCGGCGCGTGCCCTTTTTCGTATGGTGTGGGGTCATCGCCACGCCGGTCTCGGTGAAGATCAGCCCGCGCAGCAGCGCCGGTGAAGGTTCCTTGGCAACGGCAACCCGCTTGACGCGGTTGTTCGCTATAACATGGTGGACTTCGTCCCAAAGGGCGGCGTCGATGATCGCGTCGTGCTCGCCGGGATAGGCGTTGCCCTTGTGCACAGCGAGGCCTCGATAGACCTTGTTGTGCAGCGTCTTGAGCAGCGAAGTCTTGTCGTATGGCCTGCCAGTCTTGGTCAGGATCGCGCGCGCGTCCAATTCGCGGATCACCTCCGCCGTGGAGTTGGACCGGGCGTAGAGCGTGAAGATCGTCCGGACCGTCTCGGCCTCGGCGGCATTCACGATCAGCTTGCGGTCCTTCACGTTGTAGCCGAGCGGCACCGGCCCGCCCATCCATATGCCCTTCTTGCGCGACGCAGCGACCTTGTCGCGGATCCGCTCGCCGATGACCTCGCGCTCGAACTGGGCGAAGCTGAGCAGGATGTTCAGCGTTAGCCGTCCCATGGACGTGGTGGTGTTGAAGGACTGGGTGACAGACACGAAGGTAACGCCGTGCTTGTCGAAGATCTCGACCAGCTTGGAGAAATCCATCAACGCGCGGCTGAGGCGGTCGATCTTGTAGACCACGACGATGTCGATCAGCCCGTCCTCAATGTCCGCGATCAGATCCTTCAGCGCGGGCCTCTCCAGCGTGCCGCCGGAGAAGCCACCGTCATCATATTTGTCGCGCAGGCAGACCCAACCCTCGGCCTTCTGGCTGGCGATATAGGCCTCGCAAGCTTCACGCTGTGCGTCGAGACTGTTGAACTCCATGTCGAGCCCTTCCTCGCTCGATTTGCGGGTGTAGATGGCGAAGCGCAGGCGGCGGGGCGGTTGCGGCTGTATTTGGCGGGTCATTTGCTGATCCTCGGGCGTGGGGTGAAGCCGAAGAACTTCCAGCCGTTCCAGTTCGCGCCGGTGATGGCCCGCGCCGCGCCAGAAAGCGATTTGTACCGACGACCTTGCCACTCGACGCCCTTCGCCAAAACTGTGACGGTGTGCTCGACGCCGTTCCATTCGCGGACGAGCTTGGTGCCCGGCAAAGGCCGTCGTGGGTCGGTCATCACCTGACCGGGTTCACCGGAAGCCACCTCTGCCGCCAGCGCATCCAGCGTCCGCCGGGTGTCGCGGCCAATGCCGCCGAGGGCCAGTTCCTGAATGCGGTAGCCAAGCCGTAACTCGAGGTTCTGGCGGCTGGTATTCGGTGGGGGCGCATCGAAGATCGCCGCCCATTTCTCGCGCAACTCCGGCACGGTCATGGCCTTCATCGCGACCAGGTCCGCCAGGACAGCGTGGCCCTGCGCAGGGCCAAGGCATGTCCTCTTTCTTACTGATTTCGTTTTTGTTTTCGTCATTTCTCGTCTCCAACTCGGGTTCGCAACTGGTGACGACGACGGCGAACAAGAGCGAGGATGTCCAGCGAACTGTCTCGGTCGTTCGCAGAATTCTCGTTTATTCTTAGTGGGTTGGCGCGATCCACGGCTGCAGCGAGGATCCGGGCGAGTTCTGCCAGCCGCTCATCGGTGGTGAGAGTGTCGGGCGAAGGGGCGAAATTGACGCTGGTATCGGGCATGGCGGGCGAACCTCAGGAGCTGTTTTGTCCAGTGGTGGCCGCGATGCGGAAGGGATTTCAAGTTAAAACAATGGGTTGTCGTAGTCACGAGTAGCTGAACGCAGTTGATCGTGCTTGATACTCCGAGTAGCTATGGTTGAGGGCTGAAAATGCGGTCAGGCGAAGGCCGATGTACGACCGCGAAGGATTATCGAGGAATTGCTGTGAAGCTAGTAAAAATCCGTCTCGAGAAGTTTCGCGGAATTCGCAATGCGGAAATTGACGTTGGAACCGAACTCGCTCTGGTTGGTCAGAATAGCGGAGGGAAATCATCTATACTACGGGCGTTAAACGCTTTTTTCAATTTTCCGGATGAGCGCGTTCACTTTGAGGATTCTCGGCATGCTTTTCAAAAGACATCGACAGCGATCATTGATCTTGAGTTTTCAGAGGCTCCCGTTGAATGTGAATTGCCACGAGTTGTCGCTGGTAGTGCCAGTGTTCGCATGCGCCTTAAGTACAAAAAATCTGCGAATTGGGAAATTTTCAGCAACGGAACGTGGGTTGCTGCCCCAGTAGGTTTTCAGGAAGATTTGCATCAATTTGTGCGTTACGTTTACATTCCAGTTTCACGTACCGAAAAGGTCTTGAGTTGGGGGCATGATAGCATTCTAAAAGCGGCGGTGATGTCGTGGGTTAAGAATTATACCAAGAATAGAGATCGAATTTCTCCAAAGGTTTCAGAGGCTACCACAATAATCAAGGATCGTACATTTAAGGGCCTTAGCAAGCATCTTCGAAACCTAACGCACCTCAATGGGCCTTTTGAATTTGAACTCGATTACGCATCTACGCCTGACTACAGTTTGCTCATTCAAGACCTTGTGTTGCGGGTTAAGGATGGGAACACCTCAGTCGACATCTCCGATTGCGGAAGTGGCACCCAAAGCCTTGCTGCGATTGGGCTCTATTCATATTTGGCCGAGTCCTTGGGCGGAACATACATTTTGGGAGTTGAGGAACCTGAACAGAACTTGCATCCGCAGGCTCAACGATCGTTGCTTGCGGCCTTGAAGAAGCTACCACTTCAGGTCCTGTTCACGACCCATTCGACCGTCATGCTTGACAGTCTTGAGCATGAAGAAGTGGCACTCTGCCGCAGAGTCTCCTCGACCACTCGGGGGTTTGAGATTACTGTCACTCAACTTTCTGGAAATTTTTGGTTAGATCAGGGTATCGATAGGTCCAAATACTATAACTTCCACCGCAGGCGAAACTCAGAATTTTTCTTTGCTGACTACGTGATTTTAACAGAAAGCCCCATAGATGCGGAACTCGCGCGCTACTTGATTGAATCTGGTGGATTAGATTTCTCGAAATATAGCGTATCAATTGTCAGCCTGGACGGCGTTGATTCACTTCCCTACGCGTATCATCTTTTGAAAACGCTTCAGATTGATTTCTCGGCTATTGTCGATAAGGACTATTTTTTGCCGTATCTTAATGATGAACTCGATGCCAGCAGAGATGCAAGAGGTTTTCCAAAATATAAGAAGGAGTTCAAAGCATCTTGTCTGGTTGAGGAAATTGTGCCTGATCCAGCAAGGAGAGTTGAGCTTCTAGATTTTTTTCACGCCAATCATTCTCGCGCTATGGGGATTTTGGAAGAAGGCGGGGTTTTCTGTTTTCGCTACTCAATGGACGTCGATCTGGTCGGCTCGGAGACTGCAAGAAATATTCTGTTTGCTAGCTTGGGCATTCCGGTCGCCGAAAGGACATCTGAGGGATTACTCATTGGCCGCAGGAAGCAGTTAAAAAAACAGGAGACAGTGTTAAGCGCGACACGGCAACTTTCTCCAGGAAGTTTGCCCAATTCTTACAAGAGAATTCGAAGGAAAATTCCGGAACTAGTTAGAGCGACCGTGGTTTGAGCCGCTTCGATGGCTTGATCGTTTCCCCCTTCGTCAGCATGCACGACTTCACGTGTGGTCCAGTCAGTGGCGGGTAGCTCCGCGCACAATTCCATCTGTTTCCAGTCGCAGCGCTGCTCGCCACAACGGCGTCTTGGTGAAAGTGCTCTCCCGCGTCCGAAGCAATCCATTGGCCCGGTCCATGTGCAGCAACCCGGTCCAGCAGAGTGGCCGAAGCACCTGGATGTAGAGGCCGCTCAGCACATCGTCGAAACCACCGGCAGGATCGGGTTCGCCGAACAGCACCCGCCGGAGGTCAGCGCCGGTCGCGCCGTCCTCGGTCTCGACGTTCAACACGTTCAGGAACACATCCCAATGGCCCAAGATCGGCTCGTCATCGAAGCGCGAGAAGCGGGCGTGATTGACCTCGAACAGGTAAAACGGCGTGACGATGCCGAAGATGCGACCAGGATGGCCGACCAGTTCCTTGCCCGCCTTGGTCAGTTTGAACTGCCCCTTGTAGTGCCGTCCAATCTTTAGCGCGATCATGACGTCGTGCAGATCCATCAGCGGGCCAAAGTCGATTTCGTTCAGCACCTTGTTGATGGCGAAGAGGTCTTCCTCGGTATAGCCGGGCCAGTCGAACTCGCGCGCCGCCCAATGCACGAACACCCGCTTGAAGGCCTTCGACGGCGTCAGCCCGATCCCGCCATGTTCGGCGATGTAGGCGAAGGTCTTTTCCAGCGCCCGCACCATCGGTGAATGCGCCAGCGTCGGGTTTGAATCGTCGATCTGGCGAAACTCGATCATGTCAGATCTCCCGCGCGAACCAGCGAATCCGGCCGATGATGTGGATTTCTTCGGCGCTGCGCTCATAGGTACTGTAGAAGCCGTTGTCCGAGATAACCCGGACGGCAGGCGGATCGCTATTCGGGACGTGCTCGAGCCGCTTGGCCACCAACCCGATGCCATCGTCCAGCACGAAGATCCCGGGCGGGTTGGGCGCGCGGCGGGTCATGTCGACAAGCACAGTATCGCCGTCCAGCAGGGTCGGTGCCATGCTGTCGCCCTCCACATGCATGATCCGCAGCTGCGACGGGCTAGCCTTCAGGCTGCCCTTTATCCACGATCGGCGGAAGTGATAGGCGCGGCCGGGGGTATCGTGATCCTCGGTCACCACTGCGCCTCCGCCCATTGAAGGGCGCGGGCTGGCATGTGCGATCGCCACGAAGGTTTCATCCGGGTTCTCGATGAAGGGCGGCTCGCCCTCGACCTCGCCGATGCCGTGGATCAGCCATTCCCGCTCGACTTTCAGCACGCGGGCGACCTCTGCCAGTTTGTCGATCCCTGGTCGTGCTGAGCGGCCGCGCAGGATGTCGTAGACAAAGGAGCGATTGACCCCGGCCATCTCTGCAACATGAGCGGGGCTGAGCCCGAGTTGCTGAGCGCGGGCGCGGAGTCGGTCAGAGAGCGTGTGATGCTCGGTCATGTTTTCCCCAAGGGTCTGTGGATTAAATAGGATAAAACAGGATTGATTGGAGCGCGTCAAGGATTTAGAACAAACCCTAAACACTCAATAGCAGGAATCGGGGGTTAGATGGAGATCGAGAAGGCGTATTTTACTCTGCCGGAGATCCTCGATCGCTGGTCCATCTCCGAGGCCGACCTGATCTATCTGGCGGAGAACGACAAGCTGCGGCTTTCGGTGCGTGTATTCGGCATCCCGCTGGAGGTAGGTGATTACGAGGAAACCGGCAACGGGGAGCTGTTCCGCGTGCCGTGGGAGCAGAGCCGCTTCAGCGGTCTCCTTGATCTGTATGCGCAGGACGTCTTCCAGCTCTTCCGGTGCAGCGAAGCCCATCTCAGCGAGATCCGGACGCCACGCGCGTCCTATGCAACGCTCTATGGCGAAGCTGAACCGATCTTCGTGATGATCGGAGATCTCCTGCTAAGGCGCGAGGAACGTGATCGTTTCGAAGCCGAGACAGGTTTCTCTGGCGCAGAGACCGGACCGCCGCTGCCGATCTTCAGCGCGTCATCCGACTATCACGAGGTGCGCTGCGGCGGACACCAGTTCCGCCTTGGCCCTATCCAGGCGCAAGTTGTCCGAGCGCTGCATCAGGCTGCGCAGCGGGGTGAGGCCTGGCAGAGCGGCAAGGCGATCCTGTCGGCGGCGGGATCAAAGAGCCTGAAGATGTCCGACGTGTTCAAATCCCAGAAGCAGTGGCGATCGCTGATCGAATCAAACGGTCGTGGCAATTACCGTCTGAACTGCGGCTGATTCCGGTCTGTCTCGTTCGGGTGCGCGCGTCCCTCCGGCTCCACAGGGGGATGCGCCGGGGGATAAGAGTGGGATCACCATCCCCCGCCACGGCGTTCGCTGCTGAGTTGCAAGGCTCAATCTGATCCCCCTCCGCATCCCACTTCGATCCTGACGAAATCCCACAGCAGGATTTCGCATCGTCCTCCCGACGCAGCGAGCGACAGGAGACGAAGATGCAGCTCAAACACCTCAATCAGAAAGAACTGGCCCGACGCTGGAATATCTCACACCGCACGTTGGAGCGGTGGCGGTGGGCCGGTGAAGGCCCGCAGTTCATGAAGCTGGGCGGCCGTGTGGTTTACCGCATGGAGGATATCACCGCATTCGAGCAGGACCAGCTGCGCCACAGCACCGGCGCTGATGCGCATGCCGGTGCCGCATGATGGTCCGCCTCGATGATTTTGCGGCCGACCGGGTGGTGCCGTTCTGCGCCGCTGCCGGTCTGGACGAGGTCGGGCTCTGCGCCTGGATCGCGCAGGCTGAGCCAGGCGACACGCTGATCTATCACCGCGGGTTTCTGGCAGTCGATGCCACGGCAGTTCTCTCGAAACTGCCTGCAGACCGTCAGCGCGCATTGCGCCAGGTCGCGGCCGCCGCCCTTCGCGCGGCCGAGCAGAACCTTGTCCATCTCGTACAGGCGCGGATCGGCCCCGACCACTTCGCCTACATCGCCATCGCCCGGCCCAAACCCCGATCCAGCGGTGCCGCCCTGTCGGTCCGGCTGCTCGAGGCCGCGTGATGCCCGCCTTCCAATCCTTTTTCACCGATCACGGAGACCAGTTCATGCCATTCCCAGCGAATACCCCAACGCCGGACGATCTGCCGTCCCTCAGCGCAGCCGAAATCGCGGCCCTGCCGGTCGAATTGCTGGCAATCCTGCAGCGCGAGATCGACGAGCGCCTGAAGCGCGACAAGACGGCTAAGACCCGCTTCGATGCTGGACTGGCCGTTCGCTACGCCACTCGCGCCACCGAGGAACGCCAAGCCGCAGGCAAAGACACCGGCACCGTCAGGTTCGACGACGGCGATTTCACCGTGGTCGCCGATCTGCCGAAACGGGTGGATTGGGATCAGGGCCGACTGGCCGACATGGTCGCGCGGATCCGCGATGCAGGCGACGACCCCGCCGAATATGTCGATCTCTCCTTCAAGGTGCCCGAGCGCAAATACGCCGCCTGGCCCGAGGCCATCCGGCAGGGTTTCGAGCCCGCACGCACGGTCCGGCCCGGCACGCTGAAGGTCGAGATCGTCCCGCAGGGGGGCGATCAATGAGCCTCCCCATCATCAGCGCCGACCAGCGGCTGGCCGAGCCGCGCGGCATCAAGGGCTGCATCTTCGGGAAAAGTGGAATTGGGAAAACCTCCCTTCTGTGGACCCTCGATCCCGAGCGCACGCTATTCATGGATCTCGAAGCGGGTGATCTCGCCATCGAGGGCTGGGCGGGCGACAGCATCCGGCCACGCACATGGACGGAATGCCGGGATTTCGCGGTGTTCATCGGTGGGCCCAACCCGGCTTTGCGGGATGAACAGCCCTATAGCCCGGCGCATTACAAGGCAGTCTGCGACCGCTTCGGCGATCCGGCAGCTCTCGACCGTTACGACACGATCTTCGTGGACTCGATCACCGTGGCGGGGCGGCTGTGCTTCGGCTGGTGCAAGGGCCAGCCCGAGGCGCTGTCGGAGAAGACCGGCAAGCCGGATGTCCGCGGTGCCTACGGGCTGCACGGCCGCGAAATGATCGGCTGGCTCACCCACCTGCAGCACACGCGGGCCAAGAACGTCTGGTTCGTCGGGATCCTCGACGAGAAGCTCGACGACTTCAATCGCAAGGTATTCCAGCCGCAGATCGACGGTTCCAAGACCGGGCTGGAGCTGCCGGGGATCGTCGATGAGGTGATCACCATGGCGGAACTGAAGTCCGATGGCGGTGATCCGTACCGGGCCTTCGTCTGCCAGACGATCAATTCATGGGGCTTCCCGGCCAAGGACCGCTCTGGCCGCCTCGAAAAGGTAGAAGAACCTCATCTCGGCCGACTGATGGCGAAGATCCGGACGCCTGCGCCCCAAGCGACCGACCGGCTGACCTACGCCCCGCCGCCCACCGAACCGGCTGCCACCGACCAATCCCAACCACAAGCCTGATCAGAAAAAGGAGGTTCCCCATGGGTTCCTGGAACGACTTCAACGACGCGCAGAGCAACACCAACCTCATCCCAAAGGGCACGCTGGCCAAGGTGCGCCTGACCATCCGTCCCGGCGGTTTCGATGATGCCTCGCAAGGCTGGACCGGTGGTTATGCCACGCGCGGCTCGACCGGTGCCGTCTATCTCAACAGTGAGTTCACCGTGACCGAGGGTCCGTATGCCCGGCGCAAGATCTTCACGCTGATTGGCCTCCACAGCCCCAAGGGGCCGGACTGGACCAACATGGGCCGCAGCCTGGTGCGCGGCATGCTGAACTCGGCGCGCGGGATTTCCGACAAGGACATATCGGCAGAGGCGCAAGCCGCGCGGCGGATCAGCGGCTTCGCCGATCTCGACGGGATCGAGTTCATCGCCCGCATCGACATCGGTACCGACGCCAGCGGCGACGACAAGAACGAGATCCGCAGCGCGGTCACGCCGGATCATCGCGATTATGCGCAGGTCATGGGCGCGGCACCGTCGCTTGGTCTGCAACAACCCGCCGCCAATACTGCGCCTGCGCCGCAACCTGCCGCCGCACCTGTGCCGGGTCGCCCGGCATGGGCGCAGTAAGGGGCTGCGCTATGCGCCTTCGTCCGCGCCAGAGCCTCTTCGTGGAGCGCAGCCTCGCTGCGCTCTGCGATCACGGCAACACGCTCAGCATTGCCTCGACCGGATTTGGCAAAACCATTGCGCTATCCGCCGTCGTCGCGCGCTCCATCGAGGGCAGCGAGGCCAAGGCCTGCATCCTCGCCCATCGCGACGAGCTGACATCGCAAAATCGCAGCAAGTTCGGCCGGGTCGCGCCGGAGATCACCACCTCCGTCGTCGATGCCGGGAGCAAGGATTGGGCCGGTCAGGCGACCTTCGCCATGGTGCCGACGCTGACGCGTTCCGGCAATCTCAAGGCGATGCCCGCGCTTGATCTACTGGTGATCGACGAAGCACATCATGCGATCGCTGACAGCTATCGCAGGATCATCGATCACGCGCGCGCCGCCAATCCCGACTGCCGGATTTTTGGTGTCACGGCTACGCCGAACCGGGGCGATCGCAAAGGTCTGCGCGAGATTTTCGACAATGTGGGCGACCAGGTCCGGCTGGGTGAACTGATCGCCTCGGGCCATCTGGTGCCGCCGCGCACCTTTATCATCGACGTCGGAGTGCAGGACGAACTGCGCGCGGTGCGCAAGACCAGCGCGGATTTCGACATGACCGAGGTGGCGGGCATCATGAACCGCGCCCCGGTCACTGACGAGGTGATCCGGCATTGGCGCGAGAAAGCCAGCGACCGGGCAACGGTCGTCTTCTGCTCCACTGTCGCCCATGCGGAAAATGTCGCCGCGGCGTTCAACGACGCAGACATTGCGGCGGCCGTCGTCCATGGTGACTTGGACGCGCCGACCCGGCGCAGGATCCTGGCCGCCTATGCCTCGGGCGAGATCCGCGTCATTGTCAACGTCGCGGTGCTCACGGAAGGCTGGGACCATCCGCCGACCTCCTGCGTCATCCTCCTGCGCCCGTCATCATACAAATCCACCATGATCCAGATGATCGGCCGTGGGCTGCGCACGGTCGATCCCGAGGAATACCCGGGTGTCATAAAGACAGACTGCATCGTGCTGGATTTCGGGACGTCGAGCCTGACCCACGGCACGCTGGAACAGGACGTAGACCTGGACGGCCGCGAACCGGTGCCCGGGCCAGCCCCGAGCAAGACTTGCCCTGAATGCGAGGCGCAGATCCCGCTCGCCGTCACCGAATGCCCATTCTGTGGCGCTGACCTGTCACGGGAGATTTCGGCACCGATCGACAGTTTCATCATGTCCGAGATTGACCTGCTGAAACGCTCCAGCTTCGCGTGGGTCGACCTCTTCGGCGATGATGCGGCCCTGATGGCCAACGGGTTTAACGCTTGGGGCGGCATCTTCTTCCTTGAGGGCCGCTGGCACGCTGTCGGCGGCGGCAAAGGTCAGGCTTCCCGGCTGCTCGGTGTGGGCGAACGGGCAGTCTGTCTCGCGCAGGCCGACGACTGGCTCAACACCAATGAAACCGACGAAAGCGCCTTCAAATCGAAGGGATGGCTGAAACAGGCCGCGACCGAGAAGCAGCTGCAATACCTGCCGACAGAATTTCGCAGCGACTATGGCCTCACCCGTTATCGCGCCTCGGCGCTGATGACCTTCAAGTTCAACAAGCGCGATATCCGACAGTTGGTCGGCCGGGCTGCTCCGTCCCTCGGTAGGGCCGCGTGAGCCATGTCGCGCAAATCCCATCCCCGGCCGAACCGGCTTCGAATTGCCCGGGATTTGACCGCCTCTGGCATCCGCGCGGCACGCTCTGCGCAGTCTGCATGTCCCGCACCCGTGGCTTCGGCTGGTTCGATCCGCACCGGCCACGCGGCAAACGCACATCTCGCTGGTTCTGCTCAATGGGCTGCCAGGCGGCTTTCACTCTCAAAGCTCGGAAAGGATTGAGCATGGTCGATTTTACAGAAGAGGAAACGCAGGCGCTGTCCGCCGTGATGCGCGCGCTCGGCCCCGAGATGGAGCGGATCGGCTGGGACCGGCCGCTGGGCCAGCTGAACCAGAACGACATGCACCGTCTGATCGTGATCACCGTCGAGGCGTTCCGTGCCGAAATGGCCGAGATCGCTGCCCAGTCGGAGATCCCGTTCTGATGCTGGATTTCAACCCACGCCCCTCCGTGGCCGAGCGGATCAATGCGCTGGTCGACGCGGCCCTTGTTGCCGAGCGCGAGGCCACGCCGCCCCGGACCTATCTCGGAGCATCCCGCCTCGGGCATGCCTGCGAACGCGCGCTGCAGTTCGAGTTTGCCGCTGCGCCAAAGGATGAGGGTGCCGATTTCGGCGGGCAGACCCTGCGGATCTTCGCGATCGGCCACCAGCTCGAGGATCTGGCGATCCGCTGGCTGCGCGCGGCCGGGATCGATCTGGTCACTCAAAAACGCGATGGCGGCCAGTTCGGCTTCTCCGTCGCGGGCGGTCGCATCCGGGGCCATGTCGACGGGATCATCGCTGATGCCCCGGCGGCACTTGGTCTGCGCGCCCCGGCGCTCTGGGAGTGCAAGACCATGAACGCGAAGAACTGGCGCGCCTGCGTCAAGGACGGGGTTGCAGTCTCCAAGCCCGTCTATGCCGCGCAGATCGCGATCTACCAGGCCTACATGGAGCCCTCGGTGCCGGGGATATCGACAGCACCGGCGCTGTTCACCGCGATCAACAAGGACACGGCCGAGCTGCACCATGAGCTCGTGTCCTTCGACGCCGATCTGGCGCAGGGCATGTCCGATCGCGCCGTGCGGATCCTGCAGGCCACCGACGCGGGCGAGTTGCTGCCCCGCATCGCCGCCAATCGCGACTTCTTCGAGTGCCGGTTCTGCGCGCATTCCGAACGGTGTTGGAGCCTGGTTGCATGACCGACGAGCCCAGCGATCCATCAGATCCCGACCAGGACACACCCATGCGCGACGACACAACGCCAGGCACGCCCAATGAAAACATCGTCCATTTCAATCCCTGGCGCGATTTCAACGACGCGGCCCCGCAGATCGACGTGTTCGGCGACGAGCCCGATCCCGAGCAGATCGCGCAATTCATGCAGGTCGTTTTCGGCTACTGCGACGGTCTGATCCCGGTGCGCAGTTTCATCGACAAGGGCCAGGGTATTGATGGCCGCCCACACAATATCTGGATCGCTGCCGGTGACAACGTCACCGATAAGATGGTCACCTTTGCCAATTGGGCGGCACGCGAAGGCGCTGCGGTCTATGTCATCCCCGGTACTGTCGCCGAGCAAGGACAGGCCAAGGCGGCCGACATTCTGCAGATGCAGGCTGTGGTCGTCGATATCGACACCGGCGACATCGCCTCCAAGCGGGCGCATCTCGAGCGCCATCTCGGCCCACCCACGATGGTGGTCGAAAGCGGTGGTGTGACGCCAGAGGGGCAGCACAAGTCGCATGTCTGGTGGACGCTGACAGAGCCCGCCGAGGGAAGTGATATCGCGCGCGTGACCCGTATCCGCAGTGACATCGCCGCCAAGGTCGGCGGCGACATGCATTTCCGCTCGGCCCACCAGCCGATCCGGGTGGCAGGCTCGGTCTATTACAAGAACAGCCTCAAGACGCAGGTACGCATCGTCGAGTTGAACGGCGACCGCGAACGCGATCTGGCCGAGTTTATAGAGGCCGTCACCGACATGCCGCCCGCGCCGGGCGTATCCCTGCAGCCCGAGTTCACCCACCCCGACAAGCCCGCGATGGACGATGTGCTGGTCACGCCGGTGCGCGAGGGGGCGCAGGACGATTGGTCCCGTTTCGAGGGCGCATCCGCCGCGATCGGCCATTTCATCCGCATGGTCCACGAGGGCCGGATAACAAAGGACGAGGGCTGGGAGGGCATCTGCGGCTACAACGCCGCGATGTTGCGGCCGCAATGGCCGGTCGAGCGGCTCAAGCGCGAGTCCGAGCTGCTCTGGAACCGGCATGTCGAAAAATACGGACCGCCCCTGATCCGGCTGACCAATGGTGCACCGGGGCCACAGGAAATGCCTGCCTTCACGCTCGGCGCGCTGCTGGACGACCAGAGTCCGATGCCCGAAGACATCATCGCGCCGCGTGTGCTGACGCCGGGCGGGCTGCTGGTGCTGGGTGGCGCGCCCAAGGTCGGCAAGAGCGACCTGCTGATCTCTTGGCTCGTGCACATGGCCGCCGGTGTGCCGTTCCTCGGCTTCAACCCGCCACGGCCGCTGCGGGTCTTCTACCTGCAGGCCGAGATCCAGTATCACTATCTCCGCGAACGATTGAAGCAGATCGCCCTGCCGCCGGAGGTGTTGGCGGCCGCGCGCGACACCTTCGTCGCCACGCCCAAGCTGAAGATGCTGCTCGACAACGAAGGCAGCGTGCGAGTGGCCCGCGCCGTGCAGACGGCTTTCCCCGATGCGCCGCCCGACATCATCTGCGTCGACCCAATCCGCAACCTGTTCGACGGCGGGCCCGATGGCGGTGGCGAAAACGACAACACAGCCATGATGTTCTTCCTCAAGGAACGGGTCGAGGTCCTGCGCGATCATATCGACCCCGACTGCGGGGTCATCCTGATCCACCACACCAAGAAGCTCAGCAAGCAGCAGGTAAAGGACGATCCCTTCCTCGCGCTCTCCGGCGCCAGTGCTCTGCGCGGCTTCTACACCTCCGGCCTGATCCTGCACCGGCCCGACGAGGATTGCTCACAGCGCAAACTGGAAATCGAGCTGCGCAATGGCCCCGCGTTGCCGCCAAAGGTGATCGACAAGGTCGGCGGCCAATGGGTCGAGATCAACCCAATGAACGAGCGGCTTGTGCGTCAGGAAGTCGGCGCAAGGCACGACGCAGAACGGGATCGCAAGCGCGACGTCATTGTCGGCATATTGTTCGAAGAAGCCACTGAGGGCCGTCTGTATACGACGATGCAGTTCGCCGAAAAGTTCGAAAACAAGGGCGGTCTGGGCAGCAAATACACGATCAGGGAACGCCTGAGTGTCCTCGCCACGAAAGGTTTCGTGAAGTTCTTGAGGAACGGATCCGCGTTCGGCTACCCGTTGGTGCGGTCACGGTTCGGCTATCTGGCTGTCGAGGGCATGTATTTTGGTCCCGAGCAGTCGGTCGATCCTGAGACGGGCGAAGTCTTGGAAATCTCCCGTCCTGTCCTGCCGAGCCACTACAAATGCCCGCAATCCGGGGTCTGCCTGCAAGTCGAAAACCCCTCCGTCTGGGTCTACCCGATGGCTGGCCAAGACGGCGGAAATTCAGGCCCAACTCCTAAGAGTGAGGCCTAACTCCTATGTCCTCACCAACTCCTCAATCAATGAAAACAATGACTTGTGCGCCGCGAGGAGTTTGGGAGCAAACTCCTCCCTCACTCCTCATGGATCCTACTTTTCTATTTGACATCAGTCTCTTACCCAATTCCGAGGAGTTTGGTGTGAAACCCCCATACTACGTATGGGGAGGCCAACCGGCAGGTTTGGCCTCTCCTCCCATACGTCGAGGGGTATCCGCGCGCGCGGGCTCTGACGCTCCCTGTACATTCCGATCCGACGACGGCGGCCCGTACCGCCAAGCACATGACCGCCGTCGTCTTCCACCCCCGAAGCCAACCCGAAAAGGAGACCACGATGGCTGAAGCGACTCTGACCACCACGATGCAGGAGGCAATCCCCGATCTGCCGCCTGCCTTCCGCGCCGACCGCACCTTGCTCGCGCTTGATCTCGGCACGACGACAGGCTGGGCCCTGCATGGCACCGATGGGCTGATCACCAGCGGCACCGTGTCCTTCCGCCCCGGCCGTTTCGACGGCGGCGGTATGCGCTATTTGCGCTTCACCAACTGGCTCACGGAACTCGACCGGTTGTCAGGGCCCATTGCGGCGATCTGGTTCGAGGAAGTGCGCCGCCACGCCGGTACTGACGCGGCCCATGTCTATGGGGGCCTGATGGCGTCACTGACAAGCTGGGGCGAGCTGAGGGGTATTCCCTATGAGGGCGTGCCCGTCGGCACCATCAAGCGTCACGCCACCGGCAAGGGCAACGCTAACAAGGTCGCCATGATCGCCGCCGCCCAGGCGCGCGGGTTCAGCCCCGCTGATGACAATGAGGCGGACGCTATCGCCATCCTGCACTGGGCCATCGAGAGCCGGGGAGGTGTGGCATGAACCGCCATCGTCAAATTGGTCTGGAACAGCGCGGCGGTGATGATGTCGGCCGCGATCCGCGCTGCATGCGCACGGATGAGCTGGAGCAGTTGGGCCATGCCCGTGTGTCGCCGCTGCGGGCCTTGCGGCTCAAATGCCTCGATTGCTGCAATGAGTCCGCGCAAGAGGTGCGGCTCTGTACGGCGGTCGACTGCGCGAGCTGGCCGTTTCGGATGGGTAAGAATCCTTGGCGTAGGAAGCTTGATCCTCAGGAGCGCGCCGCCTTGCAGGCTCGACTGGTCCGCAAAGGTGCATCGGAGGCGGCGGCGGCCCAGAAAACAGGGAGCGAAATCCCAGCCTCTGATTTTGATAGGCTAAGGGTGCCTAACGAAATAGCCGTCGATTTACCCCCCACCAAACGCGGTGTCGCAGGGGGAGGCTCATCATGAGCGGCATGCGGTTCACCCCAAGGGGCTACGGCGGCCACCGCCGCAACCCCGAGCAGGTCAAGCGCGATGGCTGGCATGAGCAGGGTGTGTTGGCTGTCAGCGTTGATGACGATCGTCTGACATGGCCGGAGCGTGAACTCGTCGAACAGCTGGGTGCCAAGCTCTACGGACCACGCCCGCAGGGCAGGGAGGTGCGCCATGGCAGATGACTGGACCCGCGCGATGGTGGCCGATCGTCTGGAGCTGGCGGCGGACGTGATGCGCAGCCTGCCACCGGTGCGCCCACAAGGCTATGTCAGCGCCTGGCCGGATTACGTTTCAACCTTCGCCGATCAGGTGGGGCAGGAGCCTCGGATGAAACGGCCGCTGCCATCGCCGCGGATGATCACAGAAGCGGATGAGGCGCTGCTGTGGCTGCGGTGGCTGGACAAGGACATTGGCCAGATCCTCTGGGCGCGGGCCAATCGCAAGGCCTGGAAGGGGATTACCTGGCACCACGGGATCAGCCGGGCCACAGCCAGTCGGCGTCACGAGTATGGGCTGGCGGTGATTGTCTGGAAGCTGAATGGCAGGATGGTGCCGCGAAAGAGGTCGATGACGTATGTGATCCAGCGCACCGCTTGAGTGATCGGGGCGGAGGTGAACGCCGCCGCCCTGTCAACCCCTTGCGTGCGGGTGAGACATTTTTTGGTGAGACACTGGAAGCTGTGACAGTTGCCAATTGAGAGGCTATAAAACCGATAAGATGACCGTCATGTGGCTGAGAGCGGCGTGTCGGTTTGAACGGGTTTGTAGGGGTGAATATGGTGACCGGATTGCAGAAAAAACTGTCTCTAGTCGATTTTGTGGGACACGTAAGGCATTGAAATTGAAAGGTTCCTTCCTGTTTCTAACCGTATATGGGGGGGCGCAGCGCAAGGCTTTCCCAGTGACACCGTGAAAAACACCCGTTTCGTTTCGCTTTGAGCGCAAACCCCAATAAACACTGGGCCTGAGGGTCCGAAAACCCCCTCTGAAACGAAATGGCCCTCTGACCCCATTTCGTTTCGCGCCCCGACCCCGTTTCGTTTCGACACCTTTCCAAGGAAACACCCATGGACGTTTTGGACCTGTCGCTTGGGCAGATCATTCCCTATGCGCGCAACCCGCGCAACAACGCGCAGGCCATCGCCACGGTGGCAGCCTCGATCCAGGAGTTTGGCTGGCGTCAGCCTATCGTCGTGGATGAGGCGATGGTGGGCCTGCCGCTCTATGCGCGGATGATCCCCGATCGCGATCGCGACGAATGGGTGCGGCTGGAGATCGAAAGCAACCCGCTGCCGATCTGCACGCGGCCGCAGGTTCTGCGTTCAGCACGGCGGACGTAATGTCTGCCTTTGTTGAGACGCTCGGGGTATTATTTACCGACCCGAACATCTCTGTTGAGATCTGGCACCGGGACAGCGAGGGACAGTTCACGCGGGCACGGGGCATCTTGCGCCGCCCAGACGAGATCACCGAGTTCGGGTCGGCACGGCTACTCTCTGAGACGACACGCATCGACGTTCAGGTCAAAGACATCCCTGATCCCCGCCCGCAGGAACAGATCCTGATCGGCGAGGACACGTTCTTGATCCAGGGCGAGCCACGCCGGGACCGCGAGCGGCTGATCTGGACTTTGGAGTTGTCCCCCGCATGAAACTTGGCCTCGATATCAGCTCTGATCTCGTTGCGGTCATGGCTGCGGAGGTGAAAGCTGGCGAAAAGGCGGTCACGGCCGCCATGCGCGAGGCCGGAACCGGGCTCAAGACTGCCTGGCGCACACAGATCACAGGCGCGGGGCTCGGGCGGCGGCTCGCCAACTCGATCCGCAACCAGAACTTCCCGAGGTCGGGCGAGAGCCTCGATGCGGCCGCGCTGGTCTGGTCAAAGGCACCGGTGATTATCGGCGCGCACGATACTGGCCCGCTGATCCGCTCGAAGGACGGCTTCTGGCTTGCGATCCCGCTGCCCGCCGCAGGAAAATCCACGCGCGGCGGCAGGATCACGCCCGGCGAATGGGAACGGCGGCGCGGGCTGCGCCTGCGCTTCGTTTATCGCCGCACGGGGCCGAGCCTGCTGGTGGCGGAGGGGCGGCTGAACACGAAGGGGCAGGCGGTTGTGTCGCGCTCGAAAACAGGACGCGGCAAGGTCACCGCGCCGATTTTCCTGCTGGTGCCTCAGGTTAAGTTGCCCAAGCGGCTAGACCTCGCGCGCGATGCCGAGAGCGCGCTCGACAGCGTCCCGGGGCTGATTGTGGCCAACTGGGTGGAGAAAAAGTTGTGACGTCCGCCGCGCAGGCAGAACATACGCACTCATTTTGACCGGTTCTGTTCATCAGCGTTAGATTTGTGCCGCCGCCAAATCCGCGAACTTTCCTGAACGAACCAACCACCAAGCCAGCAGTGGGAAGGCAATAATTTCCAGTGCCAAAGAAGGTAGGATTGCGGCACTGAAGACTGCCCCGCCGTCAAGGCCGCTCAACCGAAACAGCCCTGCACTGGCGATTGCTGCACACAGTATGATCAATGTGGGACGCAAAGTTGCCCGCAAGATCGCACCCAGAAAGAAGATTGCACCAACACTGAACCAGACGCCGCCGATGAACCGGATATGGCTGTCCTGAACGTGATACACTGTTTCGTTGGTGACTGCGATGAACGGCTCGGACGTCTGCCAGCCGAGCGTTGGGATGCCACCCAATCCAATGTTCAAACCCAACGCCATGATCGAAATGCCGACGAGAACGAGTACTGATTTTTGGGGGATGGAGTATGTCATGTTGAGCCTTGGTCCATGATGGAGGTAATGGGATAGATTAACTGGTACGCGTTCCATAAAACTATCGGCTTGACACTGCAAGACTTATTTGGAACGCGTGCCGAATAATCTAGGGACTGCAAGAAAATGACCAAGGCCGCTGGACGCCCGCCCCGTAGCGAAACTGAAATCTTGGAGTTCCGGACCAAGGTTGCTCGACACGCGATGGCCCTCTATCGCGAAGAAGGGTTCGAGGCGGTTTCCATGCGCCGTCTTTCAAAGGCGGTCGGGTGTGCGCCAACGACCCTCTACGCGCATTTTGCAGGCAAGACGGAGATCCTGATGCTCCTCTGGGCCGAGGTATTGGCCGAGATGGCGGCACATGTCCAAGAAAGCTTGAGAGGTCCGATTGAGCCAACCGAAAGGCTGAAGATAGCCGTGCTCGCATTCGTATCTTACTGGGTAGACCACTCGGACCACTTTCGCCTTGTCTTCATGTCGAACGATGTCGGGCGATCGGATGTCGATAGCTTCATGGAAACAGACAACGCATTGATCAATTTTCAGATGTTTGAAGACCTTGTTCGAGACCTTGATCCGAAACGTAAAGATGTAAGGCTCAGAACAGACACCCTTGTTGCCGGAATGATTGGCGTAGCGCTGTGTTCCATCACAATCCGAAATTATCCATGGCCTACGGCATCTACCATGACGGATCAGTTGCTTGCAGGGATCACCTCGTAGCGCGGGGGCTGCACAAGGATGTCCCGTTCACAGCAGACCCTCGCCGCAGCCGTACCAGGACAAAAGATATGCCCACCCCCCGGGAAACCATCCTCGCCGCGCTGTACGCGCGGCTTTTGGCGTTGCCCGCCACCGCCTTGCGCGGCGATGTGCTGCCCGAGCGCGTTCCGACCGATGGCCTGCTGTCCTGCGCGATGGCGAGCCGGGAGAGCCCGAGGTCACGCTGTCGCCGCTGTGCTACCACTACCAGCACCGGGCTGAGATTGAGGCGGTCGTGCAGGGCACCGACCGTGACGCCGCGTTCGACGCTTTGACCGCTAGCATCGGCGTAGCGATCACCGCTGACCGCACGCTGGGCGGGCTCTGCGACTGGGTCGAAGCGGAGGCACCGCGTCCGGTCGATCTGCCCATCGAGGGAGCGGCGAGCCTGAAGGCTGCCGTCATTCCGATGATGCTGCATTATTCCACGGCTGATCCGCTCGGCTGATCCCGACAATCCGAGGAGAACACAATGGCACGTGCGCAAGGTCCTTTGTCAATTCCAGCGCGACGGTCGGTTTGGCTGGCGAAATAATGCGGAATGACTGCTCTGTCCGGAGGCTGTGTGAAAAGTCGAAAAAAACTAATTTTTGGTCACGCTGATTGCACCACGCGTCGAAAATCTGGTCTCAACTCGATCAGAGAGTACGGAATTTTGGCAAAATTAACTAATTTTGGGTAATGCGCTGAGTTTTCACACAGCCTCTCCGCATTGCCGACCTCAAGCAACGCATCGATCTCGCACGTGCGGCAAATGGCTGGTTCGGTGAAGCTGCACCGCGGCAACGGCGACCTTGATGGAGGTCCGTAATGGGCCGTTCGCGTCACCTAAGACCTTCTAAGTCGCCCCCAACACATCTTCAGGAAATGCCTTCATGGTCTGGAACTTCATTGTCCAGATCGTCGCCAGCCTCGTACTGACTGCGATCTCCTATGCGCTGTCGCCCAAGCCCAAGCGTGAGGCCCCAAAGGCGGCCGGGCTTGATGATTTTGATCTCCCGACAGCAGAGGAAGGCCGTCCGATCCCCGTGGTCTTCGGCACGATGCTACTGCGTGGGGCCGCAGGCCGCATTGAAATTCTTAAAGAAAGCAATGCGAAAGCATGGTCAGCCGGAGGTTGTCGTCACGGAACGGTTGCGCTCGTACGGCGTTGCGTTGAAAGAGATCGGCGCAGCAGACAGGCAGAAAACGGGCCGCTGGCTGAACAATAGGGCTGAGAATTCACATCTGTCTTTCCGACGATGAGAACGGGCGATGCTCCGCTTCCGGCGCTTCCGGCGCTTCCGGCGCATGCGAAGTTTGCAGAAATTCGCCGCCGTCCACGCCTCAATTTACAACCTGTTGAATTCGGAAAGAAGCCTTCAGTCACGACCCAATTTTAAACTCAATGAACCGCCCCGCTGCTCTTGCTGAGTGGCGCGGTCTCGGCACGGCATAACGGGCAGTGCCACTGTCCTTGTGGAAACTGGTTCGAATTAGTCTGCCAGAATCGCGCTTACTGTTCACCAGCCGATTTGTGCAACAGAGTCGGCGAACGATGATCGGCAGGAGTAGGGTGCAGCTCATTCTTGTTTTGTGTGCGTTTTTGGTTATATTGAGTACGTGCGAGATGAGAGGTGAAGCGCCATGTCCCGAACGACCACGATGACCGTCCGCCTTGGTGGGGTCCTGAGTGACTTCGTGTCGGCCAATGTAGGCGATGACGGGTCCTATGAGAACGTCAGTGAGTACATCCGCGACCTGATC
>ENA-OQVM01002272-OQVM01002272.1-marine-metagenome-genome-assembly--contig:-NODE-2272-length-22812-cov-26.848472_pt1 | contig 22812 bp, 24 predicted proteins | sample MGYA00237776_ERZ505498 | MGnify/ENA primary metagenome ERZ505498 (study PRJEB26159, sample SAMN06265151) | marine metagenome | isolation source: Helgoland LTER site | place: Germany:Helgoland, sampling... | reverse complement strand
GATGGTTCTTCAGGAGTTGATGGAACTTCAGGAACAGATGGTTCTTCAGGAACTGATGGTTCAAGTGGATCTTCTGGAACGAATGGTACAGATGGTTCTTCAGGTCTATCAGGAGTTAATGGTATAGATGGAACTTCAGGAACAGATGGTTCTTCAGGAGTCGATGGAACTTCAGGTAATGACGGTTCTTCAGGAACAGATGGTTCTTCAGGAGTTGATGGAACTTCAGGAACAGATGGTTCTTCAGGAACTGATGGTTCAAGTGGATCTTCTGGTAAAAACGGAACTTCAGGAACTGATGGTTCAAACGGATCTTCAGGAACAGACGGTTCAAATGGTTCAAGTGGAATTGATGGAACCTCAGGAACTGATGGAACTTCGGGAACTAATGGAACTTCGGGAACTAATGGAACTTCAGGAACAGACGGTTCTTCAGGAACTGATGGTTCTTCAGGAACAGATGGTTCAAGTGGATCTTCTGGATTATCAGGAGTTAATGGTATAGATGGTTCTTCAGGTATAGATGGAACCTCAGGAATTGATGGAACTGATGGTTCAAGCGGATCTTCAGGAACAGACGGTTCTTCAGGTTCTTCAGGTAAAAACGGAACTTCAGGAACTAATGGAACTTCAGGAACAGATGGTTCTTCAGGTGTAACCGGTAATCCGGGTACGAGTGGTTCATCAGGAACTAACGGAACAGATGGTTCTTCAGGTAAGAATGGAGAAAACGGAACAGATGGTTCAAGCGGATCTTCAGGAACAGACGGTACAAATGGTTCAAGTGGTTCAAGTGGTTCTTCAGGAACGAATGGAACTTCAGGAACTAATGGAACTTCAGGAACAGATGGTTCTTCAGGTTCTTCTGGTATAGATGGAACTAGAGGTAATGACGGTTCTTCAGGTTCATCCGGTTCTTCAGGAGTCGATGGTACTTCTGGAACAGATGGTTCTTCGGGATTATCTGGTGTTAACGGTTTAGATGGAACTTCTGGAACAGATGGTTCAAGTGGATCTTCTGGTAAAGATGGAACTTCAGGAACTAATGGTTCAAGTGGAACTAACGGTTCAAACGGTTCAAGTGGAACAGATGGTTCAAGTGGATCTTCTGGTAAAAACGGAACTTCAGGAACGAACGGAACTTCAGGTTCTTCAGGTTCTTCAGGTGTTAGTGGAACTTCTGGAACAAGTGGTTCATCAGGAACTGATGGTTCGAGCGGTTCAAGTGGAACCAATGGAACTTCAGGTACTAATGGAACGAATGGAACTTCTGGAAAGAATGGAACTTCAGGTACTGACGGGACTTCGGGTACTAACGGAACTTCAGGTACTAATGGAACAAACGGAACTTCGGGAACTGATGGAAGTTCAGGAAGAAATGGAACTTCAGGAACTAATGGAACTTCAGGAAAGAACGGAACTTCAGGAACTGATGGTTCAAGCGGTTCTTCAGGAACTAATGGAACTTCAGGTACTAATGGAAGTTCAGGAACAAATGGAACTAATGGTTCAAGCGGATCTTCTGGTAAAAACGGAACTTCAGGAACGAATGGTTCAAGTGGTTCATCAGGAACTAATGGTACCTCTGGTGTAGATGGTAGAGATGGAACTTCAGGAACTAATGGAACTTCAGGAACTAATGGAACTTCAGGAACTAATGGTTCAAGCGGATCTTCTGGTAAAAATGGAACTTCAGGTGTAAATGGAACTTCAGGTGTAAATGGAACTTCAGGAACTGATGGTTCAAGCGGATCTTCTGGTAAAAATGGAACTTCAGGTGTAAATGGAACTTCAGGTACTAATGGAACAAACGGTTCTTCAGGAACGAATGGAACTTCAGGTGTAAATGGAACTTCAGGTGTAAATGGAGCTAGAGGTACAGGTTCTTGTTATGAACACGTTTCTATAAATGCCACACCTAGAGATATAAATATAACTAATCAATTATTACAAAAAGCATTTATTAAGATACCTTATACATTTGCTGAAGAGAACATGGTATTAACAGGAATTGAAGCATCATATGGTGTTAATAATAATTCAGAAGCCGTAACATATACGTTAAGAGCTGTAGATTCCAATGGAAATGCAACAGCAATAGCGACGTGGTCACATGCTGGTGGAACTAAATTTACTTCATATACTAGTTATTCAATATCATCATCTTTTTGGTCAGGTAAATATTTATATGTTACAGGATCTAATAGTTCATATAATGGATCAGGTTATACAGTATCTGTTATATTTACAAATGGTTCATGTATGGAGTAAGATAAATAAGATAAATTAATAAGATAAACTTAATATGGCATTATCAGTATTTGCACACGATGAAGAATGTGTACCACCAACTAATCAAATAAATCTAGTTTATGATGCTAATACAGTCTCTGATATAGACAGTAATACATCATCAAATGTTTATTATACAGATGGTACAACATTGGGTGTAAACGACATAATAACCCAACCCGTTCAATGTAATGGTGGAATGGATGTTGTGTTTCTTGTTGATTATACTGCTTCTATGGGCAGTGCCATTGAGGGTGTAAAAATTGGAATAGCCAATATATTAAGTACAATTAATACAGAGTCTAATGGTGATTTTAGAGTTGCTTTATGTTTGTTTGACGAGTACGATAGCGGTAATACAACTATACCAACATATGCAAATAAATTAGCATATCAAGCTGTTGCAACATCTCGTAAAGTTATAATTGAAGAAAATAGCAATAAAACTCAAGTTATAACTGGTTTAATGCCATTTAGTGGAGTTGGTCAAACTAATTCTTTCATATCACAGCTTAATCTTTTAGATACGGATTCTTTACCACTTGGAAACGGCGCCTCAGGTCCAGAACCAGGCGGATTAGCAGTAAACGAAATAGTATCCAATGGAATAGTTGGATCTTTTAGATCAGAAGCAATTAAGGTTATAGTTTTAATTACAGATAATAAACCAGGTGGATATGATGATATTAATAATTCAGTAGATGATGTCTATTTTACTAATTTAGCAGGTGTATGTGATTCATTAGATGTTCAAACAATGGTTCAAAGTACATTAGACAAAACAACGACTGGAAATTATTACACAAAACTTTCTGACAATACAACACCAACGGGTAGATACGATAAAGTTACATTTGATAGTAATGGTAATTGGATTAATACAGGTTTAATTGCTGGTATAGAATCATTATGTGATAGTAGTTTTACATCAACCTGTGATTTAGTAGAAACTGGGTGGTATCATGAACCAGGTAGCGATTATGCAGTATTTTTTGATAAGGAAGAAGGATCAGTAACTAGTAGATATAACTTCCCACCTGAATATGATACTGTAGCCAGTACGTTAAATGCTACAGAAGGCAACGTAACAATAAGATTCCGCGTAAATACTAAATATGTTACAAATGGAACCCAATTATATTGGAGTTTATATGATGGTGGTATTGCAGCCGCTACAGCGAGTGACTTTACACAGAATATAGACAATGGGTCTATATCAATTTCTTCAAACACTGGGTATTTTGATTTGACAACTAAAGCAGATAATTTAACCGAAGGGCCAGAAATGATATATGTTAAAATAATGACTGGTAGTGTAAATGGCACACTAGTAGCGTATTTTGATGTTGTAGATTTGAGCGATACCTCAATGACCCCAACACCTACACCTACACCGGTACCAGTATACACTATATGGTCTGAAGCTGCTGGATTTGGTGGAAGTATTTCTGCTACAGACCCGTGTGGAGACTTACAATTTGCGTTCTATACTAGTAATGCATCTTCAGTTACAAACCTTCAAATAAACGATACGCTATATACAAATAGCAGTTTAACTAGCGCTGTTAATGGTGGTAATCAATGGTATGGATTGGGCGATAGTGTATTTGTTGGAGCAATATACAAAGTACAAATAAGTTCTAGTGGTAAAGTGTTAAATATAGGGGATTGTTATCCTGATCCAACTGCAACACCAGTTCCACCGACACCAACACCAAGTCCTACAGCTACACCAGTTCCACCGACACCAACACCAACACAAATACCAACGGGTAATTGTCAACACTCTTGGTTCTCCGTGGATGTAGATTCAAATAGATATGGATTAAGATATAAATCAATAGAATCTGGAACATATATAAATACACGCCTTAATCAAATGTTAAGTACTGCAAATGTATGGCGTAATGGAAAAGAAGGTTATGTTGTTTCTGTATGTTCACAAGAAGTGGTAAACATATATGATTTTAATAATAATGGAACAATTACTAGTATTAGTGGTTTTGAAAGATTAGCTTCTGGTAATTCATGTACTAGTGAGACTATATGTGTTTATGACGCTCCTAACCCAACTGCAACACCGGTTCCACCGACTGCAACACCAGTTCCACCTACAGCGACTCCAGCGCCTACAGTAGCATCTACACCGGTTCCAACACCAGTCCCACCGACTGCGACTCCGGCGTCTACGGTAGCTGCAACACCAGTACCGACTGCAGCACCGACACCAACGCCAGAAGCACCTTCGTATTATTTATATCAAATGGATCCGTGTGACGGTGTTAGCCCTCTTGTAATAGCTAGATCTAATAGTGAGATTATATTATATGGAGTGTATCAACTATCTGGTAGTGCATATGCAGATCAAGGATATACTGCGATACAATCAGTATCAGGTGGGGAATGGGATACTTATGTTTTAGGTCTTTCGCAATGTGGTGGCGGCAAAGACGGTTTAGAAGAAGAACCCCGATAATCACATAGGACACATCTCGTGACCACCATTAATCTATCTAATTATTTACGATAAGTTGTAAAGAGAAAGTATTTCTAACGCCAGGAATACTTTCTCTGAAAAGTTAGTAAACAAAAACACAATATATAATATAATAACTAAACAATATTGTGTAAATGGAAGAAACTATCTTTATTCAGATCGCTAGTTACAGAGATCCTGAATTATTAAAAACATTAGATGATTGTATTTCTAACGCTGAATTTCCAGAAAATTTAAGATTTGGTATATGTTGGCAACATTCAGAAGAAGATGAATGGGATAATATAGATCGTTATAAAAATGATCCTAGGTTTAGGATTTTAGATATTAATTACAAAGACTCTACGGGTGCATGTTGGGCTAGAAATAGTATTCAACAATTATATCAAGGTGAAACTTACACCTTTCAATTAGATAGTCACCATAGATTTATTAAAAATTGGGACACTGAATTGATTAGTATGTTAAAGAGTTTGCAGGCAAAAGGCCACGCAAAACCTTTAATTACAAGTTATATTTCATCATATGATCCAGTAACTTACCCAGAAGGAAAAACTGAAGTTCCATGGTTAATGAACTTTGATAGATTTACACCAGAAGGTGTAATTTTCTTTTTACCAGCTACTATTCCTGGATGGCAGGATATGACAGAACCTATTCCTTCTAGATTTTATTCAGCACATTTTGCTTTTACTATTGGTGAATTTGCAAACGAAGTACAACATGATCCTGAATTTTATTTCCATGGAGAAGAAATTACGATTGCAATTAGAGCGTATACTCATGGTTATGATTTATTTCATCCGCACAAGATTATCGCATGGCACGAATATACTCGTAAAGGCAGAACTAAACAATGGGATGATGATTCTGAATGGGGTAAGAGAAATTCTCGTACACACGAGAAAACTAGAAAATTATTAGGAATTGATGGTGAATCTTATGATTCTGACGAAGAAAGATATGGTAAATATGGTTTAGGTCGAATAAGAAAGATTGAAGACTGGGAAAGATATGCTGGTATTAGACTTCGTGATAGAGCTGTTCAATCATGGACGCTAGAAAATAAATTAGCACCTAATCCTATATTAGAAGATTATGAAAATAGCTTTCATCAAAAATTTAAACATGTATTAGATGTACATAAATCTGGATTTGATCATGATGATTATTCTTTTTGTGCAGTTATTTTAGAATCAGAAGAAGGTACACCAGTATACAGAAGGGATTTAAATGAACAAGAAATAGCTCAAAAGTTAAAAACAGAAGATGATTGGATAAAAATCCATATAGATATGCAAGGACCAAAACCACATAAGTGGATTGTTTGGCCTCATAGTGCATCTAAAGGATGGTGTAAAAAAATAGAGAGAGTTTTATGATAATAGAAGCAGTTGTTGCCAAATACAATGAAGATGTGTCTTGGACAAAAAAACTCAAGTATAAAGTAACTATTTACAATAAAAATGAAGCAGATAATCATTTATTTGAAAGAAATCTGTTAAATTACGGTAAAGATGCACATACTCACTTGCATCATATTGTAACAAATTGGTACAATTTAGCTGATTATACAATATTCTTACAAGGAAATCCATTCGAACATGATTGTGAAACGTGTGTAGAATTTATTAATGATTGTGATTTCACAAAACCATTTTATCCACTTGGACCAACATATGTTAGAAATAACGATGATTGTATTAAGCAAGTAGTGGATTACTGTGAAAAAATGGAAATTGAATATAAATTACCATTCATGTTTATAGGTGGTATGCAATGTATTGTAAAGAAGGAGCAAATTAAGAAAAGATCATTAGATTTTTATGTAAAACTAATGGAAAGTATAGCAAAAAACATATCAACTTCTTCATTTTCCGGCGTAGAACATGGAAACGATCCACAAATATGGGCACTAGAGTATAGTTGGCCTACAATATTTGGTGTAAATGAAATGTTGACACATAAATTACATAATTGTTAAAATGAAAAAAGTACTAACTGGGGTAAGTAATAACGTAGCACAACATATAGATAAAATAAAAGTATGGTCTAATAGCTTTAAAAAGCACGTAAAAGACGGTGAAGTTGTACTTATTGCTGCAGATATGTCAAATGATGATATAAATGCGCTTAATGATAATCAAATTAAGTTTCATCCAGTAGAAACTAATAAAGAATTTACGATCAATGATAGTAGATTAATACACACTGCTAATTGGTTAGAATCAAGTGACTATGATTTATGCATGGTTACTGATGTATTCGATGTTTGTTTTCAAGGTGATCCTTTTGAAATGTTTGATTTAGATAATCATGACTTTTTTGCAGCAGCAGAAGGCATTTATCATTCAGAAGAACCATGGAACATGGATGTAATGAGTAAATCATTTCCAGAACACGTTGAATGGATTAAACCGTTTGAGGTTGTGTGTAGTGGAGTTTTTGGTGGTAAAAAGGATTCTGTGATTAAAACATTAAGAATGCAACAAGACCTAGTTGATGGAGCATTACATGGACATGATATCAGAGATCAGGCCGCATTTAACATATTAATATACAAAGGATTGATTGAAAACATTAAGCTTTTCACGCCATCTGATGGATGGGCAGTACATTCTGCTCTTTCAGGTCCAACTTTTCAACATATTAATTGGGGATTAGGTGAAAAAATAGAATCTAGATATGGTTTACCTAAATTAGATGGTAATAAATTAGTTACTTCAAATAATAAAATATATAAAATAGCGCATCAATATAATAGAATTGATGAATGGAATAAAAAAATTATTGAACAATATGTCTAAGAAAATTATTTGCACTTGTGAAAGTACTTATAAGCACTATGAAGCTTATTGGAAAACAGTTGATTTTGATTTTGAATTTTTATCTGATAGATCACCAATTGGTATTCAATATAATGAACAACTGGTAAGAGAAAGGTTTGGTTTTAATGGAGATGTTAGTAAAAAACATTTTTGGAATTCAGAAGGAAATAGAAATATAGTTTGGTTTTATGCACATCTAAGAATGGCATACTATTATATGTTAAACCCAAATGAAGAGTGGTATTGGTTCATGGACGACGACGTGACATGTGACAATTGGCCAGAATTTTTTAAAGCATTTGATAATAATGATGCTGATTTTATTGCATATTATACATTTAAGAAATCGGGAGTTCAAAGTCAGCCTAATGTACCAGAAATAGATACAAATACTCATAGTGGTGATTTATGGTTTGATAGATTTCCAGGTGATGGTGATCAAATATCTAAAAACGGAGATTTATTTGGTTCATTCTTTCCAATCGTTAGATTTTCTAACAAAAGCTTACAACACTTAGCGATCTTATTACTAAATGGTGTACATGGTTATTCAGAAGGATTTGTACCAACAAGATTGAGTAGAGATGGATTTAAACTAGATACTATTTTTAATAATAAGGGAGAATCTGATCATTTTGATACAAATAAAATAAATATTAAACATAAGAACACTACCGTAAACTGGTCTTGGATATAAATACACAGTAAAAATGAAACCATTAATTATTACAGCGTTATATGACATAGGTCGTTCAGATTGGAAAGATTTTGCAATGTCATATCATACATATTTACATTGGATGTATAATACTTTACAATTGAATTGTGAAATGGTTATTTTTACTGAACCTAAATTTGAAGAAAGAATTAAAGAGATGAGGTCTGAGATAGATCCTAATGGAGAAATGACAAAATATGTCATCAACCACATGGAGGACTTGGAAGCTTATAAACAATGGAATGAACCATTGACTAAATTAATGGATAGTGAAGATTTTAAAAACAGAAGACATTTTGATCATGTACCTGAAATGAATCATCCTCTTTACAATATAGTAATGTTTAATAAAGTATTCTTTTTAAAGGAGGCTTTGAATTTAAATCCAGAAGCTACACATCTATTGTGGTTAGACGCTGGCGGAATAAGAGAATCTATATCTACCAAAGAATGGCCAAATATTAATAAATTAGATTCTTCTAAAATAATGAAATTTAGCCATAATGTGCCATTTAATGTACCTGATCCAGAATGGCATTCATTTTCTCAAGTTAGACATATTCAAGGTACAGCATTTGTTTGTCCTTCTCATATGATAGATTGGTATATAGCAGAGATAAATAATACAATACACGATTGCATCAATCAAGGATATATTGGGAGTGACGAAAAGGTTTTTGATCTAACATATTTAAAAAATCCTAATAGATTTAACTTAGTCAAACAGAGTTGGAGAGAATATTATGATTGGTTGCTTTAAAAAGAACCGTAAAATATGTACACATTAGTAACTGGAGGAGCAGGATTTGTAGGAACTCATTTAATTAAAAGCATTTTAATAGAATCACCTCATACTAAAATAGTTTCTTTAGACGATTATTCAACTGGAACGGAAGAAAATCATATAGATGGTGTACAGTATATAAATGGATGTACACAAAACGCATTACGCATTTTATCCAGATTTAAATTAGATACAATTTATCATTTTGGTGAATATTCTAGAATATTTCAATCATATGAAGACATAGATAAAGTACAATCTTCATGTGTTGAGGGTACTAGTCAAATAATTAGATTAGCATTACAACATGATGCAACTTTAATTTACTCAGCTTCTTCATCTCATTTTGGTCAAAAAGACCATGATTTATCACCATATAGTTGGTTTAAAAAACAAAACGTTGAACTTATTAAAAAGCATCAGAAATGGAGCAATCTTAAATCACACATTTTCTATTTCTTTAATGCTTATGGTCCAGGTCAAATTACAGAAGGTCCATACGCAACCGTCTTAGGTATATGGGAAAGACAAATTAAAAATCAAGAACCTATCACAGTAGTAGAACCCGGAATTCAAACCAGAATCTTTACAAGAGTTGAATCTATTGCACTCGCGTGCGCTAGACATGAATTATTACCATTGAATTGTGAATGGGCTTTATATTCAGAAGATAAAATAACATTACTTAAAGTAGTACAAAAACTTAAGAAGAAAACTAAGTGGATAGAAGCAAGACCCGGTGATAGACAAAGAGTTCCTAAGATTAAAATACCTCAACCTCCACATTGGGAACACCCATATAGATTAGAGGATTGGATTGGAGATCTTAGAAGATGGACTAAACCTGAAACATCAGAAGATTTTGATATATAATATATAAAAATACATCATTATAATGAAAAACCTTAGAACATTCGAATCTTTCTTAAATGAAAGAAAAGCTAGCCATTACATGGCTGAGCTAGTTGAATTACTATCAGACGTGGATGCAATGGAAATGCAACCTGATGATTTCGTAGATCACCTCGTACAACACTATGCAGTTGATGCCGATACGGCAGGAGACATTTTCGATATGTATTGGTCTCTAGGAGCTAAAGACAGATTTCATTACAATGATGATCAATGGATTAAGTTCCTTAATAAATTAGGAGTTAAGTAATTATGAAACACGTAAAATTATTTGAATCTTTTGTAAACGAAGCAGTATCTTTTGATAAAAAAGGTATCAAAGCTAAGTTAGAAGACAAAGTTAGAATTGCAAAAATTGCAGTTGAAAAATGGGGAGGTTCATACGAGAATGTATTGGCAAGAGCCGAAGCCGCTGCAAAATCCGGTAAATTACCAAACTATAAAGAACATTTAAGTGTTCAAGGCGATAGTGAACAAGATTCTTATGATGTATTTCAAGGAAGAAACGCTGTTCAATTAGCAGAGAAAATCTCTAAAGTGATTAAGAAGTATAAGAAATATGAGGTTGAACAATCTTCAACTGGTGCAGCAGCTGGATGGTCTGGTACAATGAGATCTACAGTTTCTGGTGATATTAAAGGTCATGCGAATTTCAGTAATGGTAGTGCATCCTTTTTAATCGCAGTTACATGTGGAGGAGGAATTGATAGATCAGTTAGAGATAAAATGTTCCAAGAAATCTATGAATTAATGTTTGTATTAGATCAATATAACTCAAGCGATGGCGGTGTTCAGTTTAACACAAGCGAAGGAACAAATTACAATACAATAGGATTACGATGTTCTAGATATTCATTTAATAGTGGAATGGCATCTAAGTTAGAAAATATAATGAACAATTAAGATGAGAAAAGTAAAATTATTTGAGCAATTCATTGCTGAAAAAAGAGAAGATGTTGGTAAATACAATACTGTTAAAAAGGTAGTTGCAGAATTAGGTAGAAGACCAAGCGAACAAGAACTTGCAACATTTATTAATAATAACTATTATGATGTTACAGAAGTAGAACGTGGTGATGATGATCCAAGTGCAAATGATAAAATTGCAGACCTAGTAGCATTCTATAAGTTTGATATTGACGATTGGCAAATTGCATGGGCAGATGCTCAAAACGAATCAGTAGTTACCGAAGCTAAAACAATATCTTTTGCTAAAGCATCAATGATGGGTTCTAAACTTCTTAATAAAATTAGTATAGGTACTATATTAGATACTAAGGGTGGTCAATATGAGATCACTGGTTTTGGTCAACAATCAAATGCATTTAAGGAATTTGAAGCTACGATTGACGGAAAAGAAGTAAAGGTTAAATTAACTGTAATGTACGGTCTTAAGTTAGAAGTAACTGATGATGTACGTAGCGCTAGATTTAATAAAGAAGAAGAGGTAAATTCAATTATTCTAGAATCTTTAGTTACTGAAGCAGTTGCTAAAAATACTAAGGTATATCAAATCGCAACACCAGCTCCGAAGGCAATGTTGGTTGAAGAATTAGAAGATCTTTTTGGAGATGATTATAGACATATCATTACAGAATTTGACGATGATGAAAGATATGAATCAGTATTAGTATTCAATCTAACACCGCGTGATATTAAAAGAATACAGGAAGAAATTGGAGATGTACTAATCTGGGAATACTCAATTAAAAAGGGTAAAGAGATTAGTGAATCAGCAATGATCGAAGCTCTTTCAGCATCTGACAGAAAGGCAATTGCATATACAATGACAGAACAAGATCCTTCAAAGATTAAAGATCTTCAAGATGCTATTGGTCAAGAATTTTCTGACAACTATTCTTCAACTAATAGAAGTATTTTAGTTGATGTTAAAAAGAAAGGTGGAAAATGGGTTGCAATTACCTCAGAAACTGAAAGCGAATACAATAACAAAAAACCTAAAAAAGGAAAAAGAGAAGCGACGATAGGTATTACCTGGAATGCGATGTTCTTTTAATATAAAGATTATGAAAAAAGTAAAACTATTTGAACAATTTATAAACGAGGCTAAAATGCCAGACAAATTAATTGGTAATGATGAGATAGTATTTCTGAAGACCAAAGAGGATTCGAGAGGAGCAAATTACAATCTTTATTACAAGGGACATGATATAGATTTTGGTGGCCATAGATTTGGTAGTGAAAAAGAATTAAAGGCTTTTGCTGATAATTATATTCTATCTAATCAATGGTATAACAAATTAAAGTATGAGGACTCTAAACCACTTCCAGAATCTGTAGTTACTGAAGCTAAGAATACTATTGGTCTTGCATTTAAAAAAGAACAAGAATATCTTGATTTTGTAGAATTTATTAAAGACGAAAAGGGTTCAATTAAAAAAGATTTTGGATGGGATTCTAAGACTAAATCCTGGGAAGTAATAATGGATGTTAAAGTTCTAGACAGTATTTATGGTGAAGGAACTCCTAGTAATAAAGAATCTGGATGGTACGGAGCATTACCTGGTGATTTTGAATCGGTAATAATTGAACAATTTGTCAATGAGACAAAGGTAGATAAAAAGTATTTTGACAAAGTAGTTAAAGTATTAAGCAAATCAAAATATCCATTTACTGTAATGTTAGTTACTAAATGGAATGAAATCGATATTGTTATAGGTTATGATGCACCTGATGCTATTTCAGATGATATTGATCAAAGACTAACTAAAGCTAAACTAACATGGGGCGGAAGTTCTGGAATCTCTATTTCGGGTGATTCATCAAATTATTCTAGAAGAGAGTATGATGAGATCGCAAGAATCAATGGAGGTCACAGAGACTATTAATAAAACAAACAATAATAAAATGAAACACGTACAATTATACGAATCGTACCTTAGTGAAAAGTATATCACTTATGATAAATTAGGTAAGTGGGGAAAGTACAGTAATGAATCTGAAGTTGAAGATGATTTAAGAATGACAGTTATTAACATGTTTCTTTACGCTGGTATTTCAAATAAATTAGACGATGTAATTTACACTGATCAATCTTCTGATAAAGGTATCAAATGGCAAATTGAAATTAAAAGTAAAGGTTCTGATATTATTCACGCATACAAAGATGGTAAATTCAGAGGCGAATATGAATGGTATCTAAACAAGAAAAGATCTTCTAAAGCAGACATTCAACAGTACTTTTTAGACAAGCTAATTTCAACCCTAGATCAATACCTAGCACAGTTAAAAGGGTTTGATTTTTACTACCACATGGCAGACGATTCAAGAGCCTATAAAAGAGGTCAGGCACAAGCTGATGCTCTAAAACAATTATACTCAAAACTAAATAGTTCAGATCAAAAACGAGCTCATGCAGAGTGGCTTAAAGCATCTAAAACTCAAGTAGATATTAAGCAGTTTCAAGGAGCATAATTACGACACTATTCTAAACAAAAAAGCCTCTTAATTGAGGCTTTTTTTTGCGCGCACCCCAACTAAATATAATAGATACTTTATGAGGGTAATCATTACTAGTTTATTGGTTTGTTTAGTAGCTTGGGTAGATCTAAAACCTAGACCAGAACCATATCAATTTCAACCTCTACCAGAACACATACAGTATATACAGGATTCAATCCAACCACCATTACCATTTAACCAGATAGAGATTAAAATTATTAACAGATCACTAGAACCATGGATAGCAGGGCAAACCATCCAAACCAACCAGACTCAATTTCTAATCCTTCTAAATCCAGCCTACCACTACAGACACCACCTAACCTTTTATCATGAATTGGTCCATGTAAAACAAATGGTCAGAGGTGATCTAAAACAAATAGATACCATTTGGTATTGGCACAACCAACCCATTGACTGGCAATTACCATATCATCAAAGACCATGGGAATTAGAAGCCATTAAAGAAGCCACCAAATGCACGCAACCAAACCAATCAACATCATGATCATCATCGCCATAATAGCAGTAATCAGTATACCAATAACCATCTCTAATAGATACACCAATAGAAAGCAATGGTAATCCTAAAGATAATCCTCATCCTAGTCATCTTCTATATAGGGATGAATAGATTCCTACACTGGTTAGATAAGTAAACCAACACACCACCAATCCAGCGCTCCTAGCCAGTCTAGGTCTCTAACCTCTCAGTTAGGTGGTAGGAAGTGGTAAAAAGTGGTAGAAAGTGGGATAAAATGATAAATCCAGACCCTAAAACTAACCCTGATCCCAGTACTGCCCCAGGGGACTAGATATATAGTGGTCAAGTGATCGTTCATTAAGTGTGAGGAGCTCCCAGAGATGAGTTAAACGTGGGCGCGAACATACACACACTCCAGAGCTCCGAATACCCCTAACAGCATCCCAGAACACCAGACTAGTCAGGTCCGGTGTTGGGTGGAGGTATACTAAGACTCCCATGTATAATTAAAAGGTCCGGACTTCAATTCCCCGCCGGACAGGGTTAATCATTTATGCTCCTGGTGCTCCCAAGTTAGCTTCTTCCGCCGGGGCAGACTCAGATTCGTTAGGTACCGCAGCAAATAAGCGGTCAAAAGCATCCTCCTCAGTCTTTAGCTTCTCTTTCTCTTCAGCGATTAGCTCTTGGTTTAGTAGATCTCTCTTGTAACGGGCAGTATCAAAGTTCACTCCGTCGGTAAAGTCAAAGAACAACTTATGACCTACCTGGCCCAGACGGTTCTTAGAGAATTCCATATAGCGTTCAGCTGAGTTCTCTGACCCTTTCCATTGTAGTTCTAACATGGCAGTGGTCATGTGTTTTAGCTTGTTAGAGCCGACGAATGTACCACCCTTAGATAACTGGAGGATAGTGATAAAAGTAGTGTAAGTGGTAGTCTTGTTTTTACCCTGGTTATTGGCAATCATCATGTCTAAGAACCACTTTTCGGTCTTACCTCTGGTCATGTTACAAGCCTCTTTAATAGTGTCATTTACTTCAGTGTAGGAGTCTGTTAAGACTATGTCCCAACCTTGTTGTAGAGTCTGCTCGATTACTGCTTGGGGATTCTCATCCACGTAGTCAGAAAGGAACAAGATTGGTAGCTGACCCCAATGTGGGAAACGCTTTAGATAACGAGCCATATCTAGCTGATTCATTTCAGCCGAGATAAAGAGTACTCGCTTGGTAGGATCTTGTTTTTGAACAGCATATAAGGCTTCTAAAAGGACAGTAGTTTTACCAACACCCGGTGCACCTGCGGCCATGATATTTGAACCTGGCATAAAGCCTCCATCGTTGCTCAGGAAAGAGTCAATTGGTAGACCGGTTTGGAGTGGTACAAATAGATCATCAGAGAAAGCTAGATCATCCAATTTGGTTAGGTTAATCTTTAACTTCTTTGGCTTGGCTGCCACTGTGGATTGCTTATAAAGGCCATAGTAATCCTGTGATGAGGTCATCTTACCAGACTCATAGACATTGATTACTCGACCAGCTTCTTGGCTTGACAACCAACCATATTTAGGGTGATTAGCGTCTACCATTATTTTATGGTTAGTTGATGGTGCGTGGAGCTCGAATTGGCTGCCAACCTCGCGGAATGTGTACTGTGTTTTTGACATATTGACTTTGACTTTTAATTATACTACTAATATACGTGAAATCTTTGACAACCCAAAATCTGGGCTGACAAAGTTACGAACAATTTACAAGTTATTAATAAACTCGTCTACCTTATCGGCCTTTTCACTGAACAACATACCCAATAGAAAGGCACCAATAATAACCAGACCAGTGAGCGGCTTTTGCATTAAGAATAGAAGACCCATAAAAAAGACTTTGATTGCAAAAGGAATAACTATACCTGCTACCAATAAGACGGCTAGGATAAGAAGACTGATTTTAACTGCTTTTTTGTTTAGGATTGACTTGATCATAATGCTTTTAATTAGAGAGGTAGTAACCTCCATTAGTATACTACTAATATACACGAAATAATTGACATAAAAAAATCTGGAGTGATTTATTTTCAAATTATTTTCATAAAAAAGCCAGCCTCTAAAAGAGACTGGCTGGAAGGGACTTAGATTGTGAGTCTTATAAAGCCGTTTACTGCAGATGGCTGAATGCTCTGATCATACTCCCAGTTTTCATAGGCAATTGGCTAGGAACCTCAACGGCTCCTGATACGGTTTCGATTGTCCGTGATCTTGGTTCCTAGTTTCCAATTAGTTTAATAGTGCACCTACTTGTTGTGCATTGTCTAAGTGTGCATCATTGGCAAATGGTGAGCGAATAGTATTACCTAAATCAAACGCTTTACCGAAGATGTTACCTGCTTTGACCATTAGGTCAGTTGATTCTTTATCACCCATATTGAAGGCAAGTTGTTCAGGAGCATGAGTAGCGACGTGAGTCATACCATTTACTACTGACCAGATTGATTGATCTGTACGTGCATTCTTCTTTTGAGCAGCTGTAAAGTTCTCAGGGTTCATACCAGCCTTAGTGTATGCTGAATAGTTGTCATTCAAAGGGATCCAAGAGTCAGCTTGTGCGCCAACCATACCTTTAATAGATTGATATCCTCGTTCCATTTCCCAAAGAGAAGCTGGAGTTTCAGTAGCCAATTTCACAGTGTTAGCAAAATCAGTAGGGACAAATCCATTCTTACGTAATTGACTCATATGCTGGTGAAAGTTCTCCATAGACTCAGGGTTGAGGTTAGCAAGAGAATAAGTTTCGTTAGCCAAGCCAGTTGTAAGACCATTCGTACACCAGAGACGGTTTACATATGGCATAACTTGAATACCACCGAATGGTGAGTTCTTCATAGTAAGACCTGCAGTAAAGACCTCATCAGAGAGACCAAGACCTGCAAGATCGAATTGAGCTTTAGGATTAAAAGCATTGATAGTAACTGTACCGTTTGCAGCATCTGTACCCCAGTTAGTCACCTCAAATCCATGTTGATCAATGATTTGGTCAGCAAGGTTAATAAAGCGCTCGTGAGAGATAATATCAGAAGCCTTCTTAGTAAAGCCAACTACTCGTTTAGTTTGTGGCGAAAGAATAATAGTAACCTCATTCAATTGGGCAGCCATTGCATTTTTCATCTGATTGACAAACTTAGCTTTAGTCTCAGCATTAAAGAGAGATTCGAATTTCTTAGCAAAAGTCGCAGACATACCAATCAATTTCATAAGGGACTTAAAAGCATCCTTAGTGATTTCAAGACGCTTGCCTTGATATTCAATGGTAGTATCATCAATAAGATTAATATCACGCACAGCTACTGTTTTACGAATAGACTGAGAGTTTAGGGTTTCAGCCTTACGATTTTGAATGGCTGTTGAAGAAAGAGTTGCTATTGACATATGTTCTGTGTTTATTATTATATATTTAAGATGAGAAAAGTTTCAATAAAATTAAGCCAATTCAGGATTTAATTCCTGATTGGTCTTGATGTAGTCCTCTTGAGTACCAAGAAGAGTAGGCTCTTGCCATACTATCTCATACTCGATGTATTTGAATCGCTCAAGGTCAGAGTTCTGAGACTCTACCATTTTACCGAAAACCTCAGCAGGATCAGTATACATAAGTAGATCGGCGTCCATCTCGATCTGAAAGGTATGACCGCCTTTAGGCTTCCAGTGTTCACCACCTTCGTGGAACCCGTAGTTTTCATAATACTGTGTGTGGACTAAAATTTTATTCATGCTCATAATTATTGTTTTTAAGAGGAGGAGTAACCTCCATTAGTATACTACTAATATACCACAAATAGTTGACAATAAAAAATTGTGGGCGTAAAAGTTACGAACAATTTATTATTTAGTAATATTATACGTGAGACCCATTCCAGTTGGTTGCAGACCCTCAGCGTTCCCAGTAAATATACTCAAATTATCTAATTGATCAAAGGATTCACTAAAGTCTACACCTGCAATCTGAGTACAAACATAAGGCTTGTCCCATTTACCGATATGGACCCAAGTATAGTAATCAGGTACATGACCATAGTCAGAGTCTTCAAAGCCTTCACCCATACCTTCATTTAAGATAGGCATTATACGTTCCATAAGATCTGCGATTTGAGGATTAGATTCCCATTCACCAGTAGTAGAGTTATAACGCTCTTCACGATAGTTACGGTATGGACTTAACTGAGTATACTCTGTTCCAAAATCAACAGGACCACGCATGATGGCTACTTTAATACCACTATAGTTCTCAGTGGTAATAGACAATTTAAATTCAGGAAGGGCTTTCTTGATGGCTGCTCTCTTGGCAGCGACTTGTTCTTTAGTAATATAAGGCATATCTTTAACTGTTTTAATTATACTACTAATATACCACAAATAGTTGACATAAAAAAATATTTCAGCGTTTATTTTAAAAAAAGTTACGAACAATATACTAAACGCGGGGGTGGGTAACACACAGGGTGGAGTCTACTCTTCCAGCTCCGACAAAAAAGCTACGCCCCTAAGGAAGGTCTCTGCCTTCAACTTATACTACTAATATACGAAAAAAGAATGACAACCCAAAATCTGGGCTGTCAAACTTACGAGTTAGTTACGAACAAAGTTATTAACAATGCGTTGCGAACAGAGTTACGAACATTACTTAGTTGAGGTACCCTTAAAGGTGGTGCCCTCTTGAAGGCTGACTATAAGCTCTTCTGAATTAGCGCTTGAAATAGTCATACCAAGTTCCTGGAAAATGTACTCAAAGGCGTCTGCGTTGTCAATAATGTTAGTGACATGCACTGCCGCATCCTCATCATCACTAGGAGCCATGTTTAAGAAGCCTAAATAATCAGGACTTAAAGAATCAAATTGATAGTCTGTTGCGATCACCTCGCGAATAAACTCTACTGTTGTCATATATAAAGGGTTAGGGGTTAAATTTTAATATAAGCATTACGTTCCGCCGAGTACTTTACTCCCAAAGTAGGTCGGTTAAAGAGAGACTTAAACCAACTCATAGTTATTCATCTTAACCATCTCTACAGAAACCTTATAAGATCTACCATCGCGAGTAACCAATACAGGAGACTTCTTAGAGCGAGGCTTATAACCAGAGATAGTATACTCTTTACCTTGCAATTGAATTGTATCACCTACATTAAGTGAACCAAGACCCACAAGACCCTTATAACGGTCAAAGTCTTTGGCTTCCTTGGTAACTACTGTACCATTCTTAACTACACCTGCCTGAACTTTAATAGTTGCAGTCTCAGAGGTGAAACTGATATTACCAGCGCTTAGCTGAATACCATACTTAGAGGCTATAGTAGCCATTGCTTGGTCTAAATCTACACGAAGTGCGCGTAATGACTGACGATCGAATTGTTGAATTTTACTCATTTGATTAACTGTTTTAATTATACTACTAATATACGTGAAATACTTGACATAAAAAAATTATTAAGGCAAAAGTTACGAACAATTATGCCGCAACCTCAACCTTATTCTCTACAAAGGCCATAGAAGCCCAAGAGGAAGAACCAACCAACTTATATTGTTCCATATTCATCAGGTTAGTATTATAGAACATACCGTTAATGGTACCAACTGTTAGGTTAGCCAGGATAGACTCATCTATAAGTTTAACTCGCTTACCAGTCCTAGAGAAAACAGTTAACCAGAAGTCACTACCTTCAGGCTGAAACTGTACAGTCTGCAAGGTATTAGCCTTATAACCATTAATAGCACACTCTGGGTTAGCCATTATACGTGGATTATCAAAGTCTCTGGCATCTACACATGTCATGCCCAATTTAGTCTTAACTATCATTCTGAATTTACCTTCAGTATAGTTAGATATAATGTCAACACACATCAGCTCTGATTGAAGGCTAGGTGTCATCTTGATAGATTTGTTTGTAAATGATCTCATATGCTTTAAGCTTTTAATTATACTACTAATATACCACAAATAATTGACATAAAAAAATTATAGGCTACTTTATTTCATAAAAGTTACGAACATTCCCCAAGCGCGCCGGGCCCATCACTAACCAGAGACACTAAAAATAAACTTATACTAGGATGAAACAAAGGGGGACCAGAAGCATATAAAACTTGTCTTTAAGCCAAAAGTAAGATAGGGTGCAATCAGAGCCCCAGAGAGCTTCCCCAGAACAAACCCCCAAGAGCTTCCCCAGAGCGTTCCCCAGGAAGCTTCCCAGACAAGTCCCCCAGAAGCTCTCCAGGAGCTTACCCCCAATAAGTCCCCAGGAGCTTCCCAGGAAGCCTTCAGGAGCGCTCCGGGAACACCAGGAGCCTAGGCTGACTATATAGCTAATCAGCAAATTGACCATATGATCATATGTAGCTCTAAGCAGATCAGAGCCATAGAGAGACCAAGAGGCATGATCAGTCTAAGAGACGCCAAGAGCACCAGCGCTTAGGCGCCTAAGCTTAGGGAGCCCACAGTACCGAGTCCACTTCGAGTTACTTAATCACCAAACCAGACCAAAGGGATCCCAGTACCCAGAGACACCAGAGCTCCAGAGTCACCAGGAGTCCCAGAGCGTATATGCGTCTTAAACACCATGGTTCACACATAAATACGCGATTAACTGTGGTGGGGCGGGGTGAAGCGCCGAATTATATAGGTAGACCTTAAAGAAGTATATTAGCTATAGCTTTATTTTCGATGTCATCTTTGGGCGTTAATTATTACACCCCGGGGCCACTAGGCTTCAGGGTCACTCAAACCACTCAAACCACTCAAAGTGCTCAAATGATGCCCCATCTAATTACCCCCAGAACAGAGAGTACCCCAAGCCAGACAGGCCCTGACAGACACGCGATCATTTCTAATGTCGCCGCGTCCCAAAAAATTGGGTCCCCGGGGGACAAGTACATTTTAGGCCCGACGGGGGTAACTTAGATTTCGCGCGTGATTTAGATGGTCTAAGGTCTCAGACCACTCAGAGTACCCAGATAAATGATCATACAATTAATTAACAGAACCTTACAGGGCTCAGAGTACCCAGAGGACCAGCGAACCAATTAGAGTACACAGAGTGATGTGTCTTACACTTACTCACTGACACGACTAACTTGTCAATGACATAGACCCAGTCTAGACCCTACAGACCCTCAGAGACGGGCGACGTCCTCAGTGCCCTACTATGTCTCACGTTCACGTGAATGGTATTTAGAGACTAACCCCAGGGGGTATACGGCAAATTGAACCTGCGGCTCGACCGCTTGGTACCGGGCGATCGTGACGGCTATCAGTCCTCCGGGGGTCCAATGGCTTCCAACGAAAGTGGGATAGGGATTAAGGCTAGTGAGGGGCGCCGTGCTGAAATTTTCCCCAGAATCTAATTTTCCCAGAGACCTTTAATTACTATGAGAGATGAAACAAATCAGCAAGTGACTAATATAAGGATTATTATATTAAATATTAAACAATGATAGGAAAAGTAAAAGACGGTCAAAAAGAGGTTAAATGCATGAACCATGACCCAGAAAACTCAAAATGGGGCGAATACGCACCAGATGGTGGGTGTGATGAAACTCTTTTTATTGACGCCAAGTCCACTGCTGGTCTATGTTGGAGATGCACATCTAGAAGTGTCACCAACATGAGAGGCACCCAATACAATGATGAATCAGAATAATATTAACGTTCAATAAAATAAAAATGGACAAATTTAATGATGACTACCTACGAAGTCTAGAACAGAAATACAGTGAATTGATCAATCCTAACAAAATGATAGAGTTGTTTAACACTGATCAAGAATTTAAAGAATGGGCCGAGATGGGTACACCTGAAGATATTCGCGCAGCATTGATAGCTTTTGAGAAAGAGGAACTCTTTAATCATTGCATTATTCTTAAAGAAGTTTTAAGTACCAAAGAAAAATGAAAATAGCACTTATAGCACATGATAACAAAAAAGCAGATATGGTGGCTTTCGTTTCTAAGCGCCTCGATTTTTTTAATAGGGATGGCTTGTCTATCGTGGCAACCGGCACTACTGGTAGCCACGTTCAGCATGCTGGGATTCACAATGTGGAGTGTGTTGCTAGCGGTCCGATGGGAGGCGACGCCGAAATCGCAGCGATGGTTACTCGTAATGAAATTGATCTCGTTATCTTTTTCAGGGATCCTCTTGGCAAACATGCCCACGATGTAGACATTTCAATGTTAATGAGAGTTTGTGATGTGCACGATTGTCCATTAGCAACAAATTATAAATCAGCACACATTGCTGTCAAATACTTTAAAAAGAAGTAATGAATAGAATTGAAGAACAATATCGAGGACTACTTGGAACTCTATTAGAAAATTCTATAGAAAAAGAGGATCGAACAGGAACTGGTACGCTTTCAGTATTTGGTCGTCAGATTCGCCATAATATGAAGGATGGATTTCCTTTACTAACCACGAAGAAAATGGCAGTCAAAACAATGATGACTGAATTAAAGTGGTTTTTGAAAGGAGATACCAATATCAAATACTTGGTTGATAACGGATGTAATATTTGGAATGGTGATGCATATAAGAATTATGCGAATATTGAATGTAATCCACCACACGACCATTCATTAAGTAAGAGTGAATTTATCAATCAAATTAAAACGAATGATGAGTTTGCTAAGAAATGGGGTGAGTTAGGTCCAATCTATGGTAAACAGTGGAGAGATTGGGACGGCAGACAAGAACGAGATGGTTCCTATGACATGAGCCTCGACCAAATCGCTAACCTAATATTTCTGTTAAAAAGAAATCCTGATAGTAGAAGATTAATGGTTAATGCTTGGAATGT
>ENA-OQVM01002271-OQVM01002271.1-marine-metagenome-genome-assembly--contig:-NODE-2271-length-22818-cov-11.686381_pt1 | contig 22818 bp, 21 predicted proteins | sample MGYA00237776_ERZ505498 | MGnify/ENA primary metagenome ERZ505498 (study PRJEB26159, sample SAMN06265151) | marine metagenome | isolation source: Helgoland LTER site | place: Germany:Helgoland, sampling... | reverse complement strand
ACCTTGAACATGGCGTTTGGCAGGATTTCCAGCACTTCGCCTGTGAATTCGATCAGATCTTCTTTTGCCATGTGTGGCTTTACTTACCTTGTTTTCCACGGCGAGATAGTCCGCCGGTTTTGCGCGGCGAAACAATCCGCCGGTTTTCCACGGCGAAACAATCCGCCGGTGTGTGCTGGCAAATAGGGGCATGGGGCCGCTAAGGTCAAGGTGCAGGGACGCAAAACAGGTGATTATCAAGAAAAATCAAAGCGTTCTCTGATCTTAGCGCGAATTTGGTCTCGGGTTTCGCGATACGCGTCTAATTTCATGTCCCGTGTCCCATCGACCAAGCTGGGGTCGAGGACATCCCAACTTTCAACATCGGTCGCTTGTGCGCGCATCGCGTCAAGCGCTTCGCCTTCGGCTTGCTTGGACAAGGCGATGATCAGATCGTATCCCCCGTCCGAATGCGCATCGAACGGACGCGATTGATGGCGGTGCATATCCACGTCTTGCTCGCCCAATACAGAAACCACAAAACCGTCAATATCGGTCGGGTAAAGGCCCGCCGAGGCGACAAAGACACCCCGTTGGTTGGCCAGCGCCAATTCTTGCTTCATCAAACCTTCGGCCAAGGGGCTGCGAATGGCATTGCGGGTGCACAGAAACAAAACCGATCCGGGCAGGTTACTCATGTCAGGGTATCCTTCCGGCCAAGATAAAGCGCAAAGAGCAGCGTGATGAGCCGCCGTGCGGTGTTTAAATCGGTGTCTACCTTACCCTCTAACCGATCCATCAGCAGTTCTGCGACGTCATTGTGAACGCCTCGGCGCGCCATATCGATCGACTCAATCCGCGCAGCGGAGGCCGTGTGAATGGCGTCATTGTAAGCGGTGCAAATATCGAAATATTCGGCGAGTGGGCCTTTAAATGTGCTCAGTGAGATCAGCAGGAAATACGGCTTTTCCTCCCCTTCCACTGGCGCGATTTCAAAAACCAGCTTGCCTTCGTGCTCGTTGAGTTTGAGCTTGAATGGCCCTTGATCCGCAAAGGCTGCGGGTTTGAAAACGTTATCTTCAACCAGATCAAAAATGGCGATTTGCTGCTCTTGCTGCGCCTCGGGGGAGAGGTGAGCATTGAACACATCGGCAAGTTCAACGGCGGCAAGTTTGTTGCTCATGGTTACCGATTACCACGAATAGCGATCGAACGCGCGTGCGCCCCCAGCCCTTCGGCTTCAGCCAACCGGCGCGCAGGTCCGCCCAAGGTCGCCAGTGCATCGGGTGACAGGCCCAGAAAGGTTGTGCGCTTCATGAAGTCCAAGACGCCCAAGCCTGACGCATAGCGCGCGGCGCGCGCGGTTGGCAGCACGTGGTTGGGGCCGGCGATGTAGTCGCCCATGGGCTCCGGCGTAAAGCGTCCGAGGAACGCAGACCCGGCATTCCGGATTTTACCAAACAGTGCCTTCGGGTCTTCCGTGGCGATTTCCAGATGCTCAGGGGCCAGTCGATCAACCAACGCTTCACACGCGTTGACGTCGTCAACCAGAATGATCCCGCCATTGTTTGCCCAACTCGCACCGGCAATTTCGGCACGGGGCAGGGTCTTCAGCTGGCTCTCTACGGCGTCGGCAACCGCTTGGGCAAACGGCGCATCGTCTGTCACCAAAATGGATTGCGCATCCGCGTCGTGTTCAGCCTGTGACAGCAAATCAGCCGCGATCCACGCTGGATCATTATCCTTGTCCGCCACAACCAAGATTTCCGATGGGCCGGCAATCATGTCGATGCCCACTTGCCCAAAAACCCGCCGTTTTGCAGCGGCGACAAAGGCGTTGCCGGGGCCGACGATCTTATCGACGGGGGCGATGTCCTCGGTACCATAGGCCAGCGCTGCGACGGCCTGCGCGCCGCCAATCCGGTAAATCTCAGTAACCCCGCACAAGAATGCAGCCGTTAGAACCAGTTTGTTCACCGCCCCATTGGGCGTGGGAACACACATGGCGATCCGCGGCACGCCTGCGACTTTGGCTGGGATGGCGTTCATATAGACGGACGAGGGGTAAGCCGCCTGTCCGCCGGGCACGTAGATTCCAGCCGCAGAAACCGAGGTCCATCGCCACCCAAGCTCAACCCCTACGTCGTCGGTGTAGGCTTCATCCGCTGGGCGTTGGCGTTCGTGGAACGATCGCACGCGGGCAATGGCCAGTTCGAGCGCGGCGCGGTCATCGGCGTCCACCGCCTCAACAGCCGCCTGAATTTCCGCGTCGGTGAAGCGCGCTGTGCGGCTCACGTCCAGCTTGTCAAACTGCTGAGTATAAGTCGCGACGGCTGCATGACCCTTTGCCCGCACATCCTGAATGATGTCTGCGACGACCGTATCAACATCAACGGACACTTCGCGTTTGAGCGACAGGAACTCTTGAAAGCGACTTTCGAAGTCTGCGTCGCTTTGGTTCAGCCAAAACACCATTTATGCCGTCTCTCTGCTCTGGCTTTCTCGAACCGCGTCACGGAAAGCATTAATCCATTTCAGAATGCGCTGTGAATCTGTTTTCAGCGCCGAACGGTTGACCACCAGTCGAGCCGTAGAGTGCAAGATGACTTCTTCTTCGATCAGCCCGTTCATCTTCAATGTTGTGCCCGTTGACACGAGATCAACGATCCGCGACGCCATGCCCAGCATTGGACCCAATTCGATGGCGCCGTTGAGCTTGATGCACTCCGCGTGGATCCCCTTTGTCGCAAAGTGCTTTCGTGTGACGTTTGGGTATTTTGTTGCAACGCGCAGGTGGGAGCGGCCTGCCAGCGGGACAGCGTCCAGACTGGCTTGCGGTCCTGCAACCGACAGACGGCACGCGCCAAAGCCTAAATCAACCGGAACGTAGAGTTCGGAATAGTCAAACTCTGCGAGAACGTCGGCGCCGACAACGCCCAACTGAGCACCACCAAAGCCCACAAATGTCGCAACATCAAAGGGCTTAACGGGGATCAAATCAATCTCGGGGGAGCTGGTGCCGAACCGCAGTCGCCGGTCTTGCTTGTCGTGAAATGCGGCTTCAGGCGCAGCTCCGATGGCTTCGAGAACAGGCTGACAATCACCGGCCAATCGCCCTTTTGGCAGGGCCAGTACAAGGGGATCACTCATGGGTTCTTAGTCTCCCTGACTCACCGCCGGCGCATCGCGGACGATAGCGGCGAGGTCGTCGCCGTGTTCTGGTTTCCGCTGGGTTGGCCATGGCTCGCCCAGATCTTCAAGAAATACACGCAAATTGCTGCCGGACAAGCGGATAGCCGCTTCGCCGGAGCAGACGATGGTTAGCCCTTTTTCATCGGGAACCAGCGCCATGATGGACACAAACTGGTCGCTTGAGCCTCGTTTGATGGATTTGGTCCGGGCGCCCGTGATGCCCTCGACCGTCAACGCGGCGAAGCTGCGGGTGTAGCCGCTGGATATGTCGTCTTGAAACTTTGCATCAGCGGCGCCGGCGTCCTGATCCTGCGCGTCCAAGCGCGCCGCGCGGTCCCACTGAAATCGGTTCAGCACAGCCACGAACCGGCGCTTTTCGTCTTCGATTGTCATATCCGTTGGAACAAAAATCGCGTCCTGCACCAGCCCTGATAGCATGACAATATCGCGGCTTTCGCGCCCGAGAATTTTCAGTCTTTGGTTGGGTGCCATACGTCCCTCGTCCGCCTACTCTTGTCGTTCAATGGTCGCACCGACCGCCGATAACTTCGCTTCGATGCGTTCGTAACCGCGATCGAGGTGGTGAATATCGCTCAGACGCGTTTCGCCTTCTGCGGCCAAGCCAGCCAGAATCAAAGACGCTGACGCCCGTAAATCCGTTGCCATGACGGGCGCTCCGAACAGCTTTTCGACACCGCGCACCACGGCGACACGGCCATCAACTTCGATATTGGCCCCCATGCGGATCAGCTCTGGCACGTGCATATACCGATTTTCAAAGATCGTTTCCGTCAGGACCGCCATTCCGCGCGCAACAACCATCAGCGACATGGTTTGCGCTTGCAGGTCCGTGGGGAAGCCGGGGTAGGGCTCGGTGGTGACGTTGACGCTGTTCGGGCGCTCTTGGGTTGAAACCACATGGATGCCGCCTGCGACTTGGGTGCAAACCACGCCACTGGCTTCCAGCACGGTGGCAAGACTGCCCAAATGCTCGAGCTTCCCGTTTTTCAGAATGAGCTCCCCGCCGGTCATGCCCGCAGCGACCGCAAAGGTTCCCGCTTCGATGCGATCGGCGACCACTTGATGCTGTGTGCCGCTCAAGCGGTCTACGCCATCAATGATCAAGTGGCTCGTTCCCACACCAGAAATCTCCGCGCCCATGCTGATCAAGCAGTGACACAGATCCACAACTTCCGGCTCTTGGGCGGCGTTGAACATTTCCGTGCGGCCTTCCGCCAATGTCGCCGCCATGACCAGGTTCTCAGTCGCGCCAACGGAGACTTTCGGAAAGTTGATTTTCGCGCCCTGTAACCGGCCTTTTCCGCCTTGGGGCGTTTCGGCAACCACATAGCCGTCGCGCAGCGCAATAGTCGCGCCCATGGCTTCCAGCCCCATCAGGTGTAAATCAACCGGGCGTGAACCAATGGCGCAGCCACCGGGCAGGCTCACTTCGGCTTTGCCTTCTCGGGCTAGCAAAGGGCCAAGCACCAGTATCGAGGCGCGCATTTGGCTTACGAGGTCGTAGGGTGCAACGATGGATTTGATTTCTGGCGTGTGCATATGCAGCACAGGCAGGCCGGAACCCGCGCCTTCGCCGATGCGCGACGCATCGATTTCTGCGCCATGCCCGCGCAGCACGTTTGTCAGCGTGCCGATGTCGTATAGGTCGGGACAGTTGGTCAGCGTGACCGGTTCGGATGTCAGCAGGGTCACTGCCATCAGGGGGAGCGCTGCGTTCTTTGCACCCGATACCGGGATTTCACCGTTTAGCCTTTGGCCGCCAGAAACAACAATTTCAGCCATCGTGTTTGCTCGATCTCTCTCAGGAAAATGGTCAGGCATTTCCCTAGCAGGCGCCAGACCTTTTGATATGACGTCTTCATGCAAAGATTGAGCAGTTTAGGCAACCACTAGAACCGAGTGTTAGAGGCGCGGTAGCGTCACGCCCGTTTGGCCCATGTATTTCCCGGCGCGGTCGGCATAGGACACTTCGCACGGCTCATCGCCTTGGAAAAACAAGAACTGGCACGCCCCTTCATTGGCGTAAATCTTCGCAGGCAGGGGGGTCGTATTGGAAAACTCCAACGTCACATGGCCTTCCCACTCAGGCTCCAAAGGCGTGACATTCACAATGATACCGCAGCGGGCATAAGTGGATTTACCCACGCAGACCACCAACACATCACGCGGAATGCGGAAATATTCCACCGTCCGTGCCAACGCAAATGAGTTCGGTGGAATGATGCAGACATCGGTCTGGCGCTCAACGAAGCTGTCGTTGGAGAATTCCTTGGGGTCAACGATTGCTGAATCGATATTGGTGAAAATCCGAAAATCTTCAGCAACCCGCGCATCGTAACCGTAGGAGCTCAACCCATAGGAAATCATGCCTTCACGCTTCTGGGCTTCGACAAAAGGCTCAATCATGCCCTGGTTCGCAAAGTCACGAATCTTGTGATCGGGAAGGATGCCCACAGCTTGGTTACTCCGATGGTTCGGTTTCGGGGGAGTCAGAAGGATCCTGCGCGATTTCTTCAGCACTCCGCGCACGCCCTTGCGCCTTCCGGCGTCGAAGGTTGTTGCGGAGTGCATCGGCGAGCCGATCCGCGCGGCTATCAGACTTGGCTTTTTCGTTCCCCATAATGTGAGAAGGGAGTGCGGTAGCCAGCGGCTTTGGTCAAGTCGATTGCCTGTGGAAATTTTCTCTTCAACGCAGGAGTTTAAGGCGCTGGGTGCGGCGTGAAGGCGTCCGCAGTGGCTTGAGAAGACAAGGTTTTCGGTGCCGCGCGGTCCATTTGGAAACAGAAAACGGCGTCTCCGCGCTCAAAGGACAGCATCAAAGATATTTTCGGCCCGCATGGTTCCGCTTTTCAACAGATAGCCGTGCTTCCCAAGGCGCATGGGTAAAGTCTTGCGCGTCAGGGGCGAAGGTGGCAATACCGCACCCATCAAACGGTGCTGCTGTAGCTCAGGGGTAGAGCACGTCATTGGTAATGACGAGGCCGGGAGTTCGAATCTCCCCAGCAGCACCATTCTTCCCCGCACATATCATCCCCCGGCGAACGCATTTGCGCCTCGCACCTCAGCGATCCTGGCCGCAAACCAATGGCGTGCTTGTGCCAGCGTAACCCAGCGCCACGTCCTCTGCATTTTTTGCCTAGACCTAAGATAGATTAGCGCCCTGAGAGCGGTAGTCATATTGCATTTGGCGCGTGCTGTTCGGGCGGTATTTTGGGTGCGCGCAGGAAGTTCTGCATTCCCCGCTTTTGACCTTCAGTAAATTCCCTGAAAATCAAATAATTCAGACACTTAATCTGTACAATTTGAGCGATGAGCTTGATTCGCGCGGTAAACAATCTGATAGCGTTAAAAATTCGATTATTCACATTTTGGTGATTCGTCAAAAAGCCTGAGATGTATCGGAATATTGGGGAAAAGACGCAAAAAATATTAGAAAACTAGAAGAATTGACCCCTAAAACACAATCAAAAATAGCTATAACCTCTCTCTACCTATCAATTTAAGCCGATTCGCCTTTACAACGCCATAAACAAAATCGCATATAGTGAACATCCAGTTGATATTCATTAGTATTTGAGGGTGCTAGGCGATGCGTATCTCCCCTTTGGTGAGTAATCCGGCAGAAGCCCTGTCGAAGGCTCAGGACGCTGTCTACACGGGCCTTGGATTGGAAAGCCCCACTGTTGTCGGGCATGGCGAAGCCTGCTTGGGCGCTTGCGAATGCGGGTCGTGTGAGACAACAGATGCACCAGCCGGGGACAACTCCTTGGTTTCGGCTGCGGTTGATACATTCTCTGCCGACTTGGCTCACGAAGACGGCTGCGCTTGCGGCGCCTGTGCTTCTGCGGCGCGTGCAGCAACCACCGATGCGCTGGCGCCCAATGAAGCGGCGATGTCGTCCTCTGGGCTAAACTTGAGCAACCCGCTGCAGGCCTTGCATTGGGGCAGCAAGATGGATCTGACAAACAAGGTGGTCAATGTCCACTTTGTGCCGGGCGGAACCCCCGGGTACATGCCAGACGGCGCTTATGTCGTGGATTGGAATGCCTACGAGATCGAGCAGGCAAAGCTCGCACTTACAACCTTCAGCGATGCCCTCGACCTTACCATTGCCTACACCGACAACATCAATGACGCCGAATTCGTTTTGCACCTGCTTGATTCAACGGGGTCAAACGTCCTTATGGGCGGTGCTTTGGGGATGATGTTCCCGCCCGATGAAAATTTCGAAGGCTATGGTTTCTTTAATCGCGATGGCTATGGGTGGTCGAGCAATTCAGGCGGTGGCCTTGAGAAAGGCGGCTATGGCTTCATCACGCTGATCCATGAATTTGGTCATGGCTTTGGGTTGGCGCACCCGCACGACACGGGCGGTTCCTCATCAGTCTTGCCGGGCGTTTCTAACAATCAAAACCCCGGCAATTTTGACCTTAACCAGGGCGTCTTTACCACCATGAGCTACTATGATGGTTGGCCCGAGGTGAAGGGGACTTCGAACAGCGCGTCCTATGGGTGGCAATCAACGCCAATGAACTTGGACGTGGCGATCCTGCAGCAATTATACGGCGCAGGGGCTCACAACGAGGGTCCATCCTCGTTTCCACTGCCGTTTGGGAATTCGGAGGGTGTGGATTTCCAGGCAATCTGGGACTCGTCTGGCGTCGATACAATCGTCAACACCACCGGATCGACGTCAACCATTGATCTGCGCCAAGCCTCGATCTCGCAAGCGGAAAACGGTGCCGGCCACGTATCGCACATCGGCACGGTTTATGGCGGTGTCACCCTGCCAGCGGACGTGGAAATTGAGAACGCAACCGGTGGATCGGCTGCTGACGCCATTTATGGCAACGCCCTCGATAACGTCATCGATGGCAGCGGCGGTAACGACAATATCCATCATGGCGGCGGCTCTAACACCTATATCGGCGGGCCGGGAAACGATCACGTGTATTTCGAGTCATCCTTTGACTCCTATACTTTCACCGCGCCAGCAGGGGTTTTGACGGTTGTCGATGGGGCTGAAACCAGCGCGGTCGACTCAAGCGTTGAAAACTTTGTTTTCGATGGTCAAACCTACTCCTACGCAACGGTAATGAGCGCGGTGGCGTCAAACAACGCCCCGGTGTTCACGTCAGGATCGACGGCAGACTTTGCCGAAAACGGAACGGGTGTCGTCTACACGGCCGCTGCAACAGACAGTGACCAAGATAATCTCATCTATTCCATTTCCGGCGGCGCAGATGCGGGAGATTTCAGCATCGACAGTGCCGGCGGTCAGCTGACTTTTGTCGCGCCACCGGATTATGAAGCCTTTGGATCGCAAGCCAACAATAATGATTACGTGGTGGAGATTGAGGTCAGCGATGGCAACGGTGGAACAGCGACCCAGACCGTCACCGTCAGTGTCACGAATGTTGTTGATGAAGGGCAAGCCAATGCCGCCCCTCAATTCACCTCAAGCACGACAGCTGATTTTGCCGAAAATGGGACTGGCGTTGCGTACACGGCTCAGGCAATCGACGCAGACTCTGACCCGCTAACGTTCTCAATTTCTGGCGGTGCTGATCAGGGTGCGTTTACCATCAATCCGACCAGCGGTGCCGTGACGTTTCAGAACGCGCCGGATTTCGAAGCCCAAGCCTCGCAAGATGGCGACAACGATTATCAGCTTGAGCTGCAAGTCAGCGATGGCAACAGCGGAACGGCGACGCAGGCTGTGACGATTACGGTGACGGACGTTGACGAAGGAACGGCCCCGACAGAGGTCGTTCACAACGGTGTCACTTACGAGTTGTTCACGGCTTCCACCATGACCTTCAGTGCTGCGGAGGCTTACGCCCGCGCGCAAGGGGGCTATCTGGCGGTTCTGACTGACGCTTCAGAAGCCAGCGCGGTCTATGGAATGGTTGAAACGTGGTTTCAAGCCAATCCGTCTGCCTCGTTGGAGTCTTACGCACCGGATGGCGGTGATGCGGCTTACTTTTGGGCTGGCGCGGGTGATTTTGCCTCTGAGGGAAACTGGGAATGGTCAAACGGTGAGTCGTTTGACGACACTTTCTCCAATTGGGGGCAGGGGAGCACCAATCATCCCGGCGAACCGGACGATTATCAAGGTCAGCAGGATGCCTTGGGGATCGCGCTTGAGTCTTGGCCCTATCTCTCCCCGCCTTACATCGGGGTTCCGGGCGAATGGAATGACATCAATGCGAACAACGAACTGTATTTCGTTGTTGAATATGGAGACGACCAGACCCTCGAAGCCTATGGCAGTGTCGAGCTGCGTTCCATTCCGTGGCTGGGCTATGAGGTGCAAGGGAGCAGCGGCGGTCCCATTGAGCTGCGCGATAGCCGCGGCGGGTTGATCTCGAAGAGCACTGCGCTGGTCCAAGCCGAAGGCGACAGTGGCGGTGGGTTCATTGCCCTAGAACAGAGCGCAGACCGTAGGGGTGATGCGCTGTTCAAAGTTCATCATTTTGATGGGCAAGGGAATGCCGTCGGGCGACCAACCAACCTTGGCACTTCCGATACCCTGCTGATTAATTGGGAAGACGACTTCCAAGCCGATCTGAACGAGGATGGCACGATCGGACACACCCTCAACGAAATCGAAAGCGTTGGGAATGTGACCCTGAGCAGTTCGACGACAGGCGGGTATTCAATCAGCCACGACGGCGGCGGTGAAATCGACCTGACAGACACGCGCGGACGGCTGATAAAGCAAAGCAGCCGGTTTGATTTTGAGCACGCCGAAGAAAACACCGATGGCGGTTATGATGTCTTGTCCAACGCGCCGCGTCGCGGGGTCGATGATTACCAAGTCCGGCACTTTGATAGCAGCGGTCAAGAAGTTGGCCGAGCGACTAAGGTTGGTAAGTCTGACGACGCTTTGGCCCCTTGGGAGGACACGTTCGAGTTTGACCTGAATGGAGACGGCAGCATGGGACGGTTCCAACTCGATGGTGTGGATCCCGACCTCGTTTAACGGGGCGGGGTACGGCGTTAGAGGACTTCGTCGAGCGCGCCAATCAGTGCTGTGACATCTTCTTTGCGGGTGTAGTGGACAAAGGATAGCCGCAGCACGCCGTGGTCTGGATCGATACCCAGCCCTTCTAGGCATCGAACGCCGTAGAAATCACCACCCCCGGCCATAACCCCCCGGCTCGCTAGGGCTGCCGCTAGGGTTTCGGCGCGCGTTTGGGAGTGGACAGCGACTGTTGGTGCCTTCGCCGCTGCTTCTTTTGGGCCGATCAAGCGGACAGAATTTCGGTCGGCGAGATAGTCCAATAGGGGCTGCAGAGCCTCAGTCTCGTAGGCGCGAGACAGGTCATGAACCGCTTCGGTCTTTGCCGTGAGCGACGCTTCAGCAGCACCGCTAAAGTGATGCGCGTACAGTGCCTCAATGTAATCCACCATTCCGGCGCTGGCCGCGATTTGGGCGTGGTCGGGACCGGCGGGGGTGAATTTTTTGGTTCGATACCCTGCGTTGAAGTAGTGCGCCTGCGATGGGAGCGCATCGGCGAGTTCATGACGAACGACCATAATCCCCTGGTGCGGGCCGAACGTTTTATAGGCTGAAAACAGGTAAATATCCGGGCCAAGCGCGCTAACGTTCGGAATGCCGTGCGGGGCGTAGCTGACACCGTCAACACAGGTATAGGCACCCGCCGCCCGGACCTTTTCACAAATCGCAGCCACTTCGTTGGGCGCGCCCACGATGTTGGAACAATGCGGGAAGCACACGAGCTTTACGTGTGCGTCCATCATGTTCTCCAGATCGCGAACGTCGAGCATGCCGGTTTCCGGGTTCAGCTTCCACTCGCGTACGTCGATCCCGAGCTTGTCCAAGCGCCGCCATGGGCCTGTGTTGGCCTCGTGATCCTGATTGGTCACGATGATCGCATCACCGGCGCTCAGCATCTCCCCAAAGGCTTTTGAGAGAACGTAGGTGTTTTGTGTGGTGGAAGGGCCAAAGGAGACTTCATCAGCCGCAACGCCCATGGCAGCGGCCAGACGGACCTGTGCCTCGTCCATTTCCTCACCGCCCAAGCGCGACGCTTCGTAGGGGCCATAGGGCTGCACTTTACGCTGGGTGTAAAAGCGCGTTAGGCGGTCAACGACCTGACGACAGGTATAGGAGCCGCCTGCATTCTCGAAGAACAACTGCCCATCCAGCGAAGGCTGTTCGAAGGCAGGAAATTGCGCGCGGACAAAGTCCAAGTCGAGAGCAGGGCTCATGGTGTTTCGGCTCCAATATACAAAAGAACCCGCACACCTTACTGATATGGTGCGTTACGCCTAGCGATAATGAATGGCTAGGCTTGGTTATTTTTCTCAGTCAGCTTCAGACCAAGCGAGACCACGAGCGCCTGGCACAAGCACATGGCACCGGAAATCAGGCGGAAACCGTGGGTTTCCTGGCTGTCTGTTTCAAAGCAAAGGTCGGACTTGGCAGCGAGCGGCGACAGTGGCCCATCGGTGATGGCAATGATGGGGCGGCCAGCGGCAGCTACGGCGGTTAGGGCGTCGGTGACTTCGGGCGCGTAGGGCGGATAGGAAATCACCACCAGCAAGTCTCGCGCACCGATCATCTGTGTTTGCTGCAACGCCATACCGCCTGTGCCATCGATGATGTGCGCCGGGACGCCAAAACCGGTAAGGTTATAGGCGAGGTAGGTTGCGACCGGAAACGAGCGGCGCATGCCCATGACGTGAACGCGCTCGGCGGTGGAAAGCATCTCAACGGCGCGGCGCATGTCGTCTGCGGTGACTTCGGATTCAAGGATGGACAAGGCTTCGCGGGAGCTGGCGATGAAGTCAGACAGGACGCCAACGGGTTCCTTTGGGGCTTTATCGGCCGCTTCGGTGATCCGTTCCTTGTAGGTCGGCGTGCGCGCCACCAGCCGGGCGCGGAGTACGCGCTGCATGTCTGTGAACCCGGTAAACCCCAACGCCTGCGCAAAGCGCACCATCGTCGGCGGGCGCACGTTTGCGGCCAAAGAGAGCTCTGCAACCGTCTCCAGCGCGGCTCGGTTCGGATGCTGCACAATGAACTCAGCCACCAACCGCAGTTGGGGTGACAGACCATCAAAGCGGTCTGACAGCACGCGACGAAACGCATCGTAAGTCGCAGGGGCTTCCTGAGTCAGGGTCATGGTGCGGGTTTCCAAAAAACAGACAGCGATACAGCGGTTTGAACCGTCGCGCTTACCGGGTGACAATGATCCCCGGTATCGCTTGCGAACCGCTGAGGACAACAAAGCCCGGATCTGTCGCAGCGGTCAAGCTGGTCGCCGATGGGAAAGCGCCTGAGTCGGTCACGCGAATGGGTAAATATCCGCTATCAACATTTCCGAAAGCGCCGCCCTGACCCAACACACGCAACCGGATTGCGAGCTGGTCTGTGGGCGGTAAATCGACTTTGAGCGCGAGCAGAGCCAGCTTCGCAAACGCCTCCTGCCGCGTGGTGCTTTGGCCCGGCTGCAGCGTTACCGGCGCGGCGATCCCCTGCCGGTCGAGGTTGTAGGCGACATCCATCGTTAAACTAGCCCAAACCGATCCGGTCCAGCGGAATACCTCGAACGGTGGAAACCGGTTCAACAAGTTTTCGGGCTGGAAGGAGATGGGGACCGAGCCAAGGTTGCGCATGGTCATGGCAACGCCGTTGGTCGATGGTCCGTACAACTGGCCAATGGCAACAGCCGCCGGGTAAGTGAGGGTGAATTCAATATCGCCGCTGCGGAACTGAGCATAGCCGGGGCGAAAGGTTCCCGTGGTGGGTTGCTGTGCCAACAACTGGCTGCCCCCATAGATCGGAATCGCCGCTTGATTGGTGCGCAGTGTCGCCCGGGGCAGGGCGGCGGCATCGAAGCTGTTACCCACGCTGTTTGGTCCGCGATCAGGCACGCTGACAGCGACAGCCGGACTGGTGCCGACGGCGGTAAAACCCGGTGTTGGCGCCAGACCGCGCACGGCATCCGCGCGGCCATCAAAGTAAGGCGTTTGCAGGTCAGCGCGCTCAACGGCGGTGTATTGGATCACCTCCCCCCCATTGGCCATCAGTGCCAAAGCGTCGGCGGAGGAGAGCACTTGGAACCCAGCACTTGCGCCATCGATTGAGCTCACAATAGGCGCACGGGCCATGCCGAGGTCTGCGCTTGGGGTGCTCGTGCCCAGTAAGTCGTTCAGGGAGCCTGCGACCAAACCGATCGACGCGCCGCTTCCACCCATTTGGCTGGGGGAGACATCCAACGCAGCATCAAGCAAGGCGGCGTCCGCGCTGCTGACACCGGTTGCGGCGGCTTGGTCCAGCAGGCCGACAGAGGCCGCTTGCATCGGCTGGGGCGCTAGTGTCGTCGCTTGGCTCACGGGTCGCGTTGCTGAGAAAGCCAGCCCCGGAGAGGACGGTGCGACCGGCATGGCGCTTGAGCTCGACGGCATATAGCTGGCCATGGGGTTACCCAATTGCTCATCACTAAAGTCGGGAATGATCGCATCGCGCAGCGGGTCTATGGCACCACAGCCTGCGAGTAGAATACTGCTGGTAAAAAGAATGACCGCAGTCCGCAACGTGCGAGGGCTGTACTTCATTTCGTGCTTCCTTAACCCAAAACAGGGGCTTGGCTCGGTAAATACGCTTTCCCTTGCAAAGATGATACCGACATCTGCACTTGTTCAGCGTGAAAGTCTTTGCACAAGTTAGCCGCAAGTGCCCCACCATCGCAAATGAAGTTGGTTTTGTTGTGATTGCGGCCTGCCTTGGAACCCGTGGAACAAAAAAAAGGCCCGGAGCGTGCCCCGAGCCTTTTTCCTTAGCTTATCGCTTTGCGAGGGCTGTTTAAGCCGCCTCTTGCACCATGGAGCGCAGAACGTAGTGGAGGATACCGCCGTTCTGGTAGTAATCCACTTCGTTTGCGGTATCGATCCGTGCCATCAGGGTGATGTCCTTGGTCGAACCATCTGCGAACGTGATTTTACAAGCCACGTCCATGCGCGGTGTCACGCCGGAAGCAACGCCGGTGATGTCATAAGTCTCAGCGCCGGTCAGACCCAAGGAGGCGATGCTGTCGCCGTCTTTGAACTGCAACGGCAGGACACCCATACCCACGAGGTTAGAGCGGTGAATACGCTCGAATGACTCAGCAACAACAGCTTTGACACCCAGCAGGCGCGTGCCTTTGGCTGCCCAATCGCGGGAGGAGCCGGTGCCGTATTCCTTGCCAGCAATGATCACCAAAGGCGTGCCAGCGGCTTCGTACTTCATCGCAGCATCATAGATATCCATCTTTTCACCAGATGGTTGATGCATGGTGTAGCCACCCTCGACAGAACCACCGAGCATCAGGTTCTTGATGCGGATGTTGGCAAAGGTGCCCCGCATCATGATGTGGTGATTACCGCGGCGAGAGCCGTAGGAGTTGAAGTCGTTCTGCTGGATCTGGCGTTCCATCAAGTAGTGACCCGCCGGCGCATCGCGCTTAATCGCACCAGCCGGTGAGATGTGGTCCGTGGTGATGGAGTCACCCAGCAGAGCCAGCGGACGCGCACCTTGGATATCGGCGAAGTCGTCGACGTCTGTGGTCATGCCCTCAAAGAACGGGGGGTACTGAACGTAGGTCGAGCCGTCATCCCAGTCGTAGGTCATGCCGCCCGTTACTTTGATGCCCTGCCAGTCTTTTGTACCGTCAAAGACGTTGCCATAGCGCTCGGAGAACATCTCAGAGGACAGGCAAGCGTCCATGGTTTCCGCGACTTCTTTGTTGGATGGCCAAATGTCTTTCAAGAAGACGTCGTTGCCGTCCTTGTCCTGACCCAGAGCATCGTTGGTGATATCGATGTTCATGGAGCCAGCCAGCGCATACGCCACAACCAGCGGCGGGGACGCGAGGTAGTTGAAGCGGCTGAGCGGGTGCACACGGCCTTCGAAGTTACGGTTGCCAGAAAGCACCGCCGCAACACGTGCATCGGCCGTGTTAATCGCAGACTCGATCTCAGGCTTCAACGGACCGGAGTTACCGATACAAGTCGTACAGCCGTAACCCACAAGGTCGAAGCCGATGGCGTCGAGGTGGTCTTGCAAGCCCGCTTTTTCGAGGTAGTCGGTAACAACCTGTGAACCCGGTGCCAGCGAGGTTTTTACCCAAGGCTTGGATGTCAGACCCAGCTCGTTCGCCTTTTTCGCGACCAGGCCAGCGGCAACCATAACCGACGGGTTGGAGGTATTGGTACAGGACGTAATCGCCGCAATCACAACGTCGCCGTTGTCCATGGTGTAATCTGCGCCATCAACCGGGGCTGAGCCTTTGCCCGCATCCTGCGGCTTTTGCTTCAGGTCCGCTGCGATGTGGTCGGCAAAGTCGCTGTGTGCTTGGGAGAGCAGAACGCGGTCTTGGGGACGCTTTGGACCAGCCATAGACGGAACAATCGTCGCCATGTCCAGCTCAAGCGTGTCGGTGAAGACAGGGTCTGGGGTGCTTTCGTCGTGCCACATGCCTTGCGCCTTGGCGTAGGCTTCTACCAGCGCAACGGTTTCCGCGTCACGGCCCGTGAACGACAGGTAGCGACAAGCTTCGGCGTCGATGGGGAAGAAGCCACAGGTCGCGCCGTACTCAGGCGCCATGTTTGCGATGGTCGCGCGGTCTGCGAGCGACAAATTCGACAGGCCGGGGCCATAGAACTCAACGAACTTGCCCACCACGCCTTTGGCGCGCAGCATTTGAACGATGACGAGAACCAGATCAGTTGCGGTCGTGCCTTCAACCATCTTGCCGTCGAGCCTGAAGCCGACGACTTCTGGAACGCGCATGGAAACCGGCTGACCGAGCATGGCCGCTTCGGCTTCGATCCCGCCGACACCCCAACCGAGAACGGCGAGGCCGTTGACCATGGTGGTGTGCGAGTCTGTGCCAACCAGCGTGTCTGGATAAGCGATATTGCGACCGCCGACCTCAGTCGACCAAACCGTCTTTGACAGATATTCGAGGTTCACTTGGTGACAAATACCGGTGCCGGGTGGAACCACGCGGAAGTTCTCAAACGCAGATTGGCCCCAACGCAGAAACTCGTAGCGTTCCTTGTTGCGCTTAAACTCGATCTCCGTGTTCAGGTCAGCCGAAGAATCGCCGCCGAAGTGGTCAACCATGACCGAGTGGTCAATAACCAGATCAACCGGGGAAATCGGGTTAATCTTCTTTGGGTCAGCACCCAGCTCAACGACCGCTTCACGCATGGCCGCAAGGTCAACAACCGCAGGAACGCCGGTAAAGTCTTGCAACAGAACGCGCGCAGGACGGTAAGCGATTTCAGACGCGCCGCCTTTGCTGTCCATCCAGCCTGCGAACGCCTTGATGTCGTCCGTCGTAACTGTCTTGCCGTCTTCAAAGCGCAGCAGGTTTTCCAACAAGACCTTGAGCGAGAAGGGCAGCTTGGACAGATCGCCGAGTTGCTCATACGCTTTTGGCAGTGAGTAGTAGTCGTATTCCTTGCCTGCAGCGGTCAGTGTGGACCGTACCTGCATGGTGTCGTGACCTGGAACCATGGGATTCTCCTCAATCGATGGACGCTGTTGCGACAGGGGATTTGTCGCAAAGGGCCGGGAGCGTGTCGCATACCCGAAAAAACTGAGGCGGTTGTATCCTCTTTCCGGGCTTTCAACAATTCTCTGCGCCACGCGACAGCGCCTCAATTCCTGCATTGCAGACAATAGCTTGCGCGCAGCTTGGCGATGACAGGGCTTCCGGTTAGCAAAGGTTTCCATGCACGGGTTTTTTTGTTGGGGAGCATGACAAGTCGCCGCACACTCCCTACATCTGCTGTCATGTGTACTTATATCCTCCGCTATGATCCCGACTCCGACTGGCCCTTCTTGATTGCCGGAAACCGCGATGAGTTGCGCACGCGTCCGTGGTTGCCGCCGGCGCGGCATTGGTCGGATCGCGAGGATGTTGTGGCGGGTCAGGATACGCTGGCTGGCGGAACTTGGTTGGGCGTGTCAGACACCGGGGTCGTCGCTGCCATTCTGAACAAGAAAAAAGCGCTCGGACCCGCACCGAACAAGCGGTCTCGTGGGGAAATTGTGCTTGATGCGCTGGATCACGCGGACGCTGTTGATGCAGCCAAGGCGATGGCAGACGCAAACGGCGATGCTTATCGCCCGTTTAACCTGATTGTTGCCGACAACCGCGATGCCTTCTGGATCGCGCACGAAGGTGACGCACAGGTGCGGGTGAAGCCCATCGAACCCGGTGTGCATATCATCAGTCACAACGACCTCGACACGGGCTTGCGGGCGGAAACGCACCTCGCGCGTGCCAGTGACGGCGTGCCGCAAGGGGCGATGGAGGATCCGGCCAGTTGGCAAGCGTGGGTCGATCTGCTGAGCGAGCGAGCCGCGCCAGATGCGGAATACTGGGAAGCTGCGCTGAACGTCGACGTGCCAGAGTGGGGCTTTGGCACGGTTTCATCCGCCTTGATTGCCCTGCCCACCATGCAGGATGAGCAGGCCAAGCCGGTATTCCTGTTTGCCGAAGGGCCAGCGGATCAAGCGGCCTATCAACCCGTCACACTGTCCTAAGCGCTGGGCCTTGGCTGCTAGCGCCGGTCCCATTTCTTGAAGTGGTCAGCGTCGTAGACCTTGTGGTCATGGTGCCGGCTGGAATGGCTGAGCAGGAACGTTAAACCCCCGCCAAGCGCCACGGAAATCAGCAACGCACCGCCGATCAACCACCATGCGAACGGGTCCATTTCCGTATCAACGGAGAACCAAATGCGCCACCCCACAGTGATCAACGCGACGGCGACCAGCGCCATAAAGCCCACCAGCACGAATGCGCGCCAGCCCAAGGGGGCTGGTTTTTCAGCGGGTTGATTTTCGGATTGGTGTTCGTCTTGCATGGCTTTCCTCTTTGCACATGAGTTAACACATAGTCTTGTGAGTGCTACAGGCCATATGCGCGCACTACAGCGTTCCACAAAATCGAAAGCACGATTGCCATGCCACGCGGCAAGCAGGTCCACGAAACTTCGGCGAAAATCATCTACGAAGGTTCCGAAGCGGACACCCACATTCAGCACTTCAAAGACGACCCTTCGCCGGGTAAGCGAGGCGACGATGCCGTTGCGCTGTGGCAAGCGGGTCGGGGCGTGCTGAACAATCGTATTTCCGAAGTGCTGATGACGCGCCTCGCCGATATGGGTGTTTCCAACCATCTGATCCGTCGTCTGAATATGCGGGAGCAGGTGGTCCGCGCCAGTGAACGGATGACCATTGGCGTCAAGATCCGAAACCTCGCCGCGGGTGCCTTTGCCCAGCGTTTGGGGATGCCGGAAGGCTTGAAACTACCGCGCCCGATGATCGAGTTTTTTCTCCGCTCCGACGAGCTTGGCGATCCGTTGATCACCGAAGACAACATCGCCGCCTTCAACTGGGCCAGCCCCCAAGACCTCGACGACCTCGTCGCACTGTCGATGCGCACCAACGACATTCTCTCCGGCTTGTTTATCGGTGTCGGTCTCAAGCTGGTGGATTTCCGGTTGGAATTTGGTCGTCTGTGGGAACCAATGGACAATGGACAGGAAGAGATGCGCATCATCATCGCTGATGAGATGACGCCGGATAATTGCCGCCTGTGGGACAATCAGACGGGCGAAAAGCTGGAGACCCTGCGGGACTCAGAAACGGGTCTGGATGGGCATCGTTTGGTCGCTGCTCGGCTTGGAATTATGCCGGATGCTGGCCCTCGTGACTTACAAGGTCCAAAGACAGTTCAGTAATTTTGCACCTGCGCCAAATGATCTGACTATTCAAAACGCCTCAACTAACACTATATTAAAGATAACTTACGCATTTCAGGGAAAACGCCCATGCCCATGTCCTCCGGTGAAATTGAACAGATGATTCGCACGGCAATGCCTGATGCTCAAGTGAGCATTGAGGATTTGCGCGGCGATGGTGACCACTACGCGGCCCACATCGTTTCTGAACAATTCCGCGGAAAAACCCGCGTTGCACAGCACCAGCTTGTTTACGCTGCGCTTCAGGGTCGGATGGGTACGGAGCTGCATGCCCTGTCACTCCAGACCAAAGCACCAGACCTCGGCTGACCGTCCGAGCTGAACGATCTAAAGGACTAAAACCATGGATACCTCTATCCTCTCGCGCATTCAAAGCGACGTCGAGTCGAACCAGGTGATGCTCTACATGAAGGGAACGCCTGTATTCCCACAGTGCGGCTTTTCGGCTGCTGTTGTTGCCGTGTTGAATAACGTGGGCGTGGAGTATCACTCCGTGAACGTTCTCGAAGATCCCGGCGTTCGTGAAGGGATCAAGGAATACACCAACTGGCCCACCATTCCGCAGCTGTATGTGAATGGCGAGTTTGTTGGCGGCTGTGACATTATTCGTGAGATGCACGAAACCGGTGAGCTGACACAGTTTTTGACCGACAACGGCGTCGCTGTTCGCTCGGCTGCCTAAGCAAAAAACCGAGCACTGAGCGTCAAGAGCGCCCTCGCTGCGGCACCGCAGCGGGTTGGGGCTGCTGTTGATCAAGCGCGCAAGATTCGGGTCAGATTGAACCCATAAAAAAGGGGCCACGCGGCCCCTTTTTGTATTCTAGCTGTCCTGACAGACTTAGGCGTCTGGGTTCAGGGATGCTGGATCGATTTTCACGCCCGGGCCCATGGTAGAAGAAATAGCGATTTTCTTCACGTAAGTGCCCTTTGCGCCGGAAGGCTTCGCCTTCTGGATTGCTTCGATGAAGGCTTTAGCGTTCTCAAGGATGTTCGCCTCAGAGAAAGATGCCTTACCGATACCAGCGTGAATGATACCCGCTTTTTCCGCACGGAACTGAACCTGACCGCCCTTAGCCGCTTCGATTGCAGCAACCACGTCCGCGGTAACCGTACCGAGCTTTGGGTTGGGCATCAAACCACGGGGGCCGAGGACTTTACCCAAGCGACCCACCAACGGCATCATGTCCGGGGTAGCGATCACACGTTCAAAGTTAGTCGCGCCGCCCTGAATGGCTTCCATCAGGTCTTCTGCACCAACGATGTCAGCACCAGCCGCGCGCGCTTCATCAGCCTTTGCGTCTTTTGCGAACACCGCAACGCGGATGGTCTTACCCGTGCCGTTTGGCAGGTTGACCGTGCCGCGCACGTTTTGGTCAGCGTGACGGGGGTCAATGCCGAGGTTCATGGAGATTTCGATGGTTTCGTCGAACTTCGCCGTCGCGCGCTCTTTAACCATTTTTACAGCGCTATCGAGGGTTACCTGACCGTCACGGTCAACGCCTTCGTATGCTGCGCGAATACGCTTGCCTGTTGCCATTGGATTAGCCCTCCACGACCTGCACGCCCATCGAGCGTGCGGAGCCTTCGATAATCTTCATCGCGCCATCGATGTCGACCGCATTGAGGTCTTTCATCTTAGCTTCAGCGATTTCCTTGATCTGATCCTTCGTGATCTTACCAACCAACTGGGTGCCGGGAGCGTTCGCGCCAGACTTCTTACCCGCAGCCTGCAGAATGTAGTACGACGCAGGTGCTGTTTTGGTTTCGAAGGTGAAGGATTTATCGGAGTAAACCGTAATGATAACTGGGGTCGGCGTGCCCGGCTGGACTTGCTGCGTCGCGGCGTTGAACGCCTTACAGAATTCCATGATGTTTACGCCGCGCTGACCCAGCGCAGGACCAACTGGTGGAGACGGGTTCGCCTGACCAGCTGGGATCTGTAGCTTGAAGCTACTGTCCACTTTTTTTGCCATGATATCCTCTAGTGCAAAAAACCATTTGAGGTCCGCGGTCGATACGGGGCGGCAAAGCCCCCTCCCGCAGATGCTGTGGGGATAGGGCAGGAGCCCCGCCAATACAAGGAAATCAAAGCCTTAGGCGCGGAATCCGTCTGCAAATGAGCCATGCAGACGGAGACTCAATGCGTTTCCGCGTTAAAGCGCGTCGATTGCGTCTTTTAAAAGCTGGTATTCAGAGCATGAGCCGCACAGCTCACCCAGCTGCGCGAGGTTGCCGCGGGCGGAGTCTGGATCGTTGGTCTCAAGGAACATAAATCCCTGATAATTCAACGCGCCCAAATGTTCAGGCTCCAACGACAAAGCCCGGTCATAGGCCTGCGCAGACTTGTTATAGTTTTCAACATTTCGGTAGGCAAAGCCCAACTCGTTCCACGCGTCGGCATTAAACGGCGCAAGCTGTGTTGCTTGGCGCAGCAGTCCAACGGCCCGGCGGTACCAACCGCGCTCAACGTAACGCTGCGCCAAGGCCATCAGCTCTTCTGGACTGTCTGCCACGCCAGAGCTGCCGCCAGAGCTACCGCCAGAGCTGCCGCCAGAGGAGCCACCAGAGCTGCCACCCGACGAACTGCTCGTGTTCGAACCGTAAGACCCGCCGCTTGAACTGGACGAAGAACCAGAGCCACCACCGCTGTCGGAACCGACGGCAAAGGATACCGAACTTGCGGCAACGGACATACCAATGATGACGGCTGCCAGGCTGAGAAGACGACGCATAGAGTTCCCTTTCGATCGACGTGCTTGACCAACCACCTATGGCTTTTGTTCTATGCGACCAGTCCAATGGCCATATTGGCCAAGGTTCCAACGGGCCTTTTCCGTTTTAGACTTTCAGCATCATCATCGCCGCCGCAGCGGCAGCAGAGACATTCAGATGCGGGAAATCTGGGTTGGTAGGCAGTCGCATGAGAACGTCGACCGTTTCTTTCGTTTTCTCGCGCAGGCCTTTGCCTTCGGCGCCGAGTACCAGAACCCGTCGCTTGCGCGGTGGCACAAAGATGTCTTCTGCGCCCTCAGAACCATCCAGTCCCATCAGCACCGCGCCCGTGTCCGCAAGGGTTGCCAGCGCATCGGCCAGGTTCGTGACCCGCACCCAAGGCAGATGATCCACCCCGCCAACGGCTGCGCGTGACAGCGATCCCGTCTCAAAAGGGGCGTTCCGGTCCGTTGTGACGATGGCTTGCGCGTTAAAGGCAACAGCCGAGCGAATGATCGCGCCAACGTTTTGCGGGTCCGTCACCTGATCCAGCACCACAATCAAGCCCGGTTCGTCAAACAGCCGGTCGCAAACGGTCTTCAGCTCCGTATTTGCCAGCGGTCTGGTTTTCAGAACAATGCCCTGATGCGGTGCTCCGTCTGGAACCAACGTCCCCATATATTGCGCCGACGTCGCTTGCAGCGGTGGCGGGTTGTCGTGATTTTCGAGGATGGGCTCCAAGATCGGCCGCAGCGCGTCTTCTTTCTTCTGGTCGAAATACAGCAGACTGGGCTGCCGATCTGGATTTTTCAGAGCGGTGGTTACAGCGTGAAGGCCATAAAGGTGCACCCACGCCGGCGGCTGTGGCCGCTCATTGGGGGCGCCGCGAAACGGGGCGTTTTGACGTCTTGGTCGATCCTGATTCATTCCCCATGACTGGAACGCATTGGCGATAAGTACAAGTGTTGGTCTCGAAGGGCAGGTTTTGCCGTGACAGACAGCGACAGTTGTTCTAAATCGACGTCCTGCACTCGTGGAGAGATGGCAGAGCGGCTAAATGCGTCGGATTGTAAATCCGATCCTTCGGGTACGGTGGTTCGAATCCACCTCTCTCCACCACCT
>ENA-OQVM01002269-OQVM01002269.1-marine-metagenome-genome-assembly--contig:-NODE-2269-length-22828-cov-18.203551_pt1 | contig 22828 bp, 21 predicted proteins | sample MGYA00237776_ERZ505498 | MGnify/ENA primary metagenome ERZ505498 (study PRJEB26159, sample SAMN06265151) | marine metagenome | isolation source: Helgoland LTER site | place: Germany:Helgoland, sampling... | reverse complement strand
TCTGCTCCACGGTAAAGCTCTGTATGGCCTTTTTGACGACCAAACCCTTTGACTTCTGTGACGGTAATTCCTTGAACACCTATCTCAGAAAGGGCCTCCCTTACTTCATCAAGCTTGAACGGCTTGATAATTGCACTAATTAATTTCATATTTATTCCCCTTAAATATATAAACCTTGTATGTATTAAATAAAGGAGCAGGGTTTATAGCTGCCCCTTCATATTCAATTTAGAATCCTGCGCTTATATAACCTCCAAGTGTGGTATCACCTACGTCACCCCAATCCTCTTCATCTTGATCTGTGCCAGTAACAAAAGCACCTGCAGTGAAAGTATCGTTGAATGCATAATCTGCATTTACTTTCCAGTCGTAGTAATCGTATTTACTTTCACCAAAAGTTTGGTAACCGACATGGCCAGAGAGAGTGATTGGTGTTGAGCCAAGTGGAACATCAACTGTAAGATCGTGGTACATCTCACCATCCATGTCCTCAAAACCCCATGCATCATCGGACACGACTACATAGTTGGTAACGCTCGTTGAAAATGCACCGTCAGCCCAGTCTTTACTGAAACCAAAATAGATTTCAGTTGCATCTGTTTCGACAGCTCCTGCAGTATCGTTACCAGGGTAATAGAATTGAAGAACACCGATATCAAAACCTAAGTCCCAGAATGGAAGGTCAGTTGCCCAGCCTGCATAAGCATCTATTTCAACGCTATTCTTATCCATATAATCACCCGCAGTCGTCCAATCTACATTTGATGCCCAAGTACCTGCATATAAACCACTTGAATGTTCAACATCAAAACCACCTTGAATCGCAGGCTCATTCTGTGTCTGTGTATAGCCACGGAATATGTAATCTGTGTAAAGGCCTACGTTTGCACTAAAGCTAAATTCTTCAAGCATTGAAGGTGCTTTAATATCTTCAACTTCATCAGCTGCAAAGCTCATTGGTGCAACTGAAAATAATGCTCCAATGACAGCTGCTTTAATTAATTTCTTGTTCATACTACTTTCTCCTTTTAAAATATCGTTGACGCTTTTTGTTTGCGTACACTTATATGTAAAGCAAAAACCGTGCCAACTTTGTAATTTTCTAAATTTTTTTTGTTTTTTTAATCTAATTTGGGGAATAAATTAAATTAATTGATTAACAATAAAATATAAAAAACCTGTTAAAATCAACGTTTTACGGAAAGAATATATGGTAGATAAAGAGAAAATTCAAGAAATTTCACAAAAAATTAAAAATATTATTGCTGATTCACCAATAAGTGACATTGAGGAGAACATTAATGCACTATTAAAGGGCATGTTCACCAAAATGGACCTTATTACGAGGGAAGAATTTGATGTACAAACCGGCGTTCTTAAGAAAACACGCGAGAAGCTTGAGAGGCTAGAAGAACAATTATCTAAAATTGAGAAGAGTATAAAATAAATGGAGAAGAGTTTGTCATCTGAAATAGAAGCTAAATTAAATGAAATCCTCAGCAATCGAATTATGATTATGGATGGTGCTACGGGCACGATGATCCAACAACATAACTTGACAGAGAATGATTACCGAGGTGGTAAGAATGGAAGATTCGTTAGCTTTTCCGCCCCCAAAGGTGAACGAGAGCTTTTCTTAAAGGGCAACAACGAACTCCTTAGTCTGACACAACCGCAGATTATAAAAGAAATCCATGAAGATTATCTCGATGCTGGTGCAGACATCATAGAAACGAATACATTTGGTGCTAATAGCATTGCCCAAGACGATTACTATATGCCCCACCTGATTCATGAAATGAATTTTGAATCAGCCAGGCTTGCAAAAGAGGCGGCAAAAAAATTTAGCACGCCCGAAAAACCTAGGTTTGTTGCTGGCGCAATTGGACCAACGCCTAAAACGGCATCGATATCACCTGACGTCAATGATCCAGGAGCGAGAAATGTAGATTTTGACCAACTCGTCACGTCTTACAAGGAGCAAACAAAATCTCTTATTGAGGGTGGTGTTGACATTATTTTAGTTGAAACAGTCTTTGATACCCTAAATTGCAAAGCTGCTTTATTTGCCATCGACCAAGTGTTTGAAGAAAATTCTCAAAAATTACCTCTTATGATTTCTGGAACTGTGACTGATGCTTCGGGCAGAATATTATCTGGACAAACGGTGAGTGCATTTTGGAACTCAATCAGACATGCAAAACCATTAACGATAGGGTTAAATTGTGCGTTAGGGGCGGCTCTTATGCGACCTTATGCTGAGGAACTATCAAGGATCGCAGATACCAATATATGTATCTATCCAAATGCCGGGCTTCCAAACCCCATGTCAGATACAGGTTTTGATGAAAAGCCACATGACACCTCAGAACTTTTAAAAGAATTTGCTGATAGTGGGTTTGTAAATATTGCTGGCGGTTGTTGCGGAACAACGCCGGATCATATCAAAGCAATTGCTGATCAGTTAGAAAATGTCCAACCTAGAAAACTCCCAACACAAGAGGTCTTCACCAGGCTTGCTGGACTTGAGCCATTGAGTATAAAAGAAGATACCTTATTTATTAATGTTGGTGAAAGAACAAATGTTACGGGCTCTAAAGCTTTTGCTCGGCTAATTATCGACGAAAAATTTGAGGAAGCAGTGTCCGTTGCAAGGCAACAAGTTGAAAATGGTGCTCAAGTTATAGACATTAATATGGATGAAGGCATGCTTGACTCACTTAATGCCATGAAATATTTCCTAAATTTAATTGCTTCTGAACCCGATATTGCTCGTATCCCCATCATGATTGATTCGTCAAAATGGGAAGTCATTGAAGCTGGGTTGAAGTGTGTTCAAGGGAAAGCTATCGTCAACTCAATCTCAATTAAAGAAGGGGAGGAAGAGTTTTTAAAACACGCACAATTATGTAGAAGTTTTGGTGCTGCAATTATAGTCATGGCCTTTGATGAGAAAGGTCAAGCTGACACCTATGAACGTAAAACTGAAATATGTAAGCGAGCTTACGACATCCTCACCCAAAAATTAGACTTTCCGCCTGAAGATATTATTTTTGATCCGAATATCTTTGCTGTGGCAACTGGCATTGAGGAACACAATAATTATGCAGTAGATTTTATTAACGCCACTAAATGGATCAAGGAAAATCTTCCATACGCTAAAATTTCAGGTGGTGTATCAAATGTCAGTTTTAGCTTTCGTGGAAATGACCAGGCAAGAGAAGCCATACATACCGTTTTCTTACATCATGCAATCAAAGCAGGTTTAACAATGGGAATTGTAAATGCTGGGATGATTGGGCTTTATGATGACCTCAGTAAAGAGCTAAAAGAGGCTGTTGAAGACGTCATTTTAAATCGTAGGCCAGATGCTACAGAAAGAATGATTGATATGGCCGGCACACTTAAAGGAAGCAAAAAAGAGGAATTAAAACTTAATTGGAGAGGGGATGATGAAAATCCACTGCCCATTGAGAAAAAAATTGAGTATGCATTAGTGCATGGCGTGACAGACTTTATAGTCGAGGACACTGAAGAAGCCCGACTTAAAATTATGAATAGTGAAGGTGGTAGACCCATCAATGTCATTGAAGGTCCTCTTATGGATGGAATGAATGTTGTTGGTGATCTATTTGGCCAAGGAAAAATGTTCCTACCTCAAGTTGTCAAATCAGCAAGAGTAATGAAACAGGCAGTTGCTCATCTTGTTCCATTTATTGAGAAAGAAAAGGAAGAGGATGAAAAAAGAACAGGTATTAAAGCAAAACCTAAAGGGAAAATGCTAATTGCCACCGTAAAAGGTGATGTCCATGATATCGGGAAAAATATCGTCTCGGTCGTATTGCAATGTAATAATTTTGAAGTGGTTAACATGGGTGTGATGGTTCCTGCTGCTGAAATACTTGCAAAAGCAAAAGAGGAAAGCGTAGACATTATTGGGTTATCGGGCTTAATTACACCTTCTTTGGAAGAAATGTCTAATGTAGCCAGTGAAATGCAACGTGATTCGTATTTCAAAGAAAATAATATTCCTTTACTCATTGGTGGGGCAACAACATCCCGTGCCCATACAGCCGTCAAAATATCTGAACATTATGATGGACCTGTTGTGCATGTTTCTGATGCATCTCGATCAGTGTCCGTAATGCAATCCTTGATGGATCCAAAACAAAAAATGGAATACATCGTCAATTTATCTAAGGACTATGAAAACGTTCGTCAATTACACTCAAAGAAAAAGGGAGCAACATTCATATCTATTGATGAAGCACGAAAAAATAAGTTAGACCTTGAATTTAAGCCGAAGAAGCCAAAATTTGTGGGTAGAAGAGTCTTTAAAAACATTGATCTTAATTTATTAAAAGAATATATCGATTGGTCTCCTTTTTTCCAAACCTGGGATCTTCATGGAAAATATCCTGATATTCTCACAGACAAAGTAGTCGGTAAAAGTGCTTCTGATCTGTTTAAAGAAGCACAAAAAATGTTAAATAAACTTATTAACGAAAAAAAATTAAAAGCAAACGGTGTTATTGGTTTTTACCCTGCAAATTCAATCAATGATGATGATATTGAAATATTTAAAGATGAATCCATGGAATTGGCTTTCACCTATTATTGCTTAAGGCAGCAAACAGAAAAACCTGTAATTAAAGGTACTCAAAAACCCAATTTGTGTTTAGCAGATTTTATTTCGCCAAAAGAAAATAAAGTCACAGATTACATAGGTCTCTTTGCTGTTACTTCAGGAATAAATGCTGATATCTATGAGGATATGTTTATGAAGGCTGAAGATGATTACAGCAGCATCATGGTCAAAGCCATCACAGATAGATTGGCTGAAGCTTTTGCAGAGTATATGCATGATAGAGTTCGCCAAGATCTATGGGGATATCAAACAGAAAAACTGAGCAATGAGGCAATGATAAAAGAAAAATATCAAGGAATAAGACCAGCTCCAGGCTATCCAGCTTGTCCTGAACATACAGTTAAGAATGACATATTTGCATTGCTTCAAGCAAAAGAAATAGGCATGGAACTAACAGAGGGTATGTCAATGATGCCGGCTTCCTCGGTTAGTGGTTTTTACTTTGCACACCCAGAAGCGAAATATTTCAGTGTTGATAAGATTGATGAAGATCAAATTAATGATATGGCTAATAGAAGATCTATATCTAAAGAACAATTAAAAAAGTGGCTTGCATCGAGTCTTAGATAAATATGCACATTCATATATTAGGTATATGTGGAACATTTATGGCGGGGATAGCATCTCTCGCAAAATCAAAAGGTTTTAGAGTTACAGGGTGTGATGAAAACGTATATCCACCCATGTCAACGCAACTAGAAGGACAAGGAATTGAAATCATTGAAGGATTTAATCCCTCTCAAGTAGAGCTTAATCCAGATATTTATATAGTCGGCAATATTGTCAAAAGAGGTAACCCTCTTATGGAAACTATACTAAATGAGGGTCTTACATTCCAATCAGGCCCCCAATGGCTATATGAAAACATTCTTCATGAAAAATGGGTTATTGCTATTGCCGGAACACATGGCAAAACAACTACAACAGCTATGCTCACATGGATTCTTGAGTATGCTGGGCTTAACCCAAGTTACTTAATCGGTGGAGTCCCAACAAACTTAAAATCATCATCTAGATTTATAGAAAATAAAGATTCTAATTTTTTTATAATCGAAGCAGATGAATATGACACAGCTTTCTTTGATAAACGTTCTAAGTTTATTCATTATCATCCTCGTACACTTGTTATGAACAATTTAGAATTTGATCACGCAGATATTTTTGATGATCTAGATCATATAAAGAAGCATTTTCATCATCTGGTTAGAATAATTCCTGAAAAGGGTCGTGTAATTTCAAATGCACAGAGTAAGGCGCTCGATTCAGTCATTAAATTGGGTATCTGGTCCGAGTTAGAATTCTTTAATGATGATAAGGGATGGTCATACCAATGGGTTGATGATAAAAATTCTATTGATATTTTATATAGGAATAAAAAACAAGGATCACTCGATTGGGAATTAATTGGTGACCATAATGCTTCAAATGCATTGGCTGCAATTGCAGCGGCTAATCATATAGACATCCCTATTTCCAAATCTATTGAGGCTTTAAAATCATTTAAAGGCGTTAAGAGAAGATTGGAAAAAATAGGTGAATATAAGAATAATATTAAAGTTTATGATGATTTTGCGCATCATCCATCTGCCATCAAAAGTACATTGGATGGAATGAAAAAAATGCAAAAAGAAGGCCGAATTATTGCCGTAATTGAGCCAAGGTCAAATACTATGAAACTAGGAAGTATGAAGAAAGATCTACAAGACAGCCTTATTTCTGCCGATATAATTTATTGCTATAAAAATAATTTAGATTGGGATCCGTCCGAGTTGTTTAAAAATGATCAAAAAGTAAGAGTCTCAAATAGTACGCAATGGATTTTAGATAGTATCATTGAAGAAAAAAAAGCAAATGATCAAATTGTATTCATGAGCAATGGTGGATTTTCAGGAATTCAAAACAAATGTTTAAATTTATTTGAAAATGAAGAATGACAGTAGCATAAAATTTACCCCCCTTAAAATAACAATAGCTGTCATTATTTCATTGATTCTTCACCTTGTATTTTTCACAAATTTTAATTTTAATCAGCTTTTTATATCCAAAAATACAGATCAATCAGATGAATTAGAAGTTTTCGTGACCCGAAAAATAGAAAAGGCTATAAACCGGACTGAAGTGCAAAAACAAATAAAAACGAATGCCTCTGAAAAAAAATTATTAAACAAGACGCCCATAAAAAAAGAGAAAGAAGTCAAACAGGTAATCGAGGATGATTTATCTAAAAATTCAAAGAGTATGCAAAATGAAGAGGTAGTAGCTCAAAAAAAACCGATTGATAAAAAAAAGATTTTATCTAATTTGAGTCAATTAGATTTCAATGTTAAACCACAAACGCAAAATGAAAATTTAAGAATTAAAAATATATCCGCTAAGTCTCCAGAATATATTTATCGTTTATATTTTGAAGCTTGGAAAAAGAAAGTCGAGCGAATGGGATCTATGAACTACCCTGAGGCTGCAAAAATAAATAATAGCTTTAGTAACTTGGTAATGAAGGTCACTATTAATTCGAATGGTTTAGTTCATAATATTGCCATCATAAAAAGTTCTGGAAATGAAGATTTAGATATTGCGGCGGCAGATATAGTGAAAAATGGTTCACCTTATGCTCCTTTCAGTGAGCAAATGAAAAGAGAAGTTGATCAGGTTAATATCACAAGAATCTGGAAGTTTATTGAAGATCAAAATTTTTCTACGGCTCAATAATGTCTTATTATAAATATCACATCTTCTTTTGCCTGAATCAAAGAGATGATGGGGAACAATGTTGCAATAATTATGGTGCTAGCGACTGTTTCAATTATATGAAGCATAAACTTAAATCGTTAGATTTATACGGGATCAATCTATCAAGAGTCAACCGAGCTGGCTGTTTAAACAGATGTAAGGAAGGTCCGTTGTTAGTTATATATCCTGAAGAAACATGGTATCGATATGTTGATAATGAAGATATTGACGAAATCATCAATGAGCATATTACTCATGGGAGAAAAGTGACACGTTTATTAATTTAGATTTTTTATGATAAAGCTATTTATATTTTTTCTTACCTGACTTGATATCTTCGTTTTTTTAAATTTTTTTTGCTCCGACCAAATAGAGCCTGGAAAATGATTATCATCGTAAAATCTTGGGATTACGTGCCAATGAACATGTGGTGTTAAATTTCCAAGAGAAGCTAAATTAATTTTATCAGGCTTATAGCAAATTTTAATTGCTGACTCCACAATAAATACGATCTTCATTAATTCATCTCTTTCGCTCTCATCGAGATCAGTCATTTCCTTGATATGTTGAATATGCTCTACCCGATAATATGCAGAGTATGATGGATCATCTATTTCAATGATCCTGAATTTACTATTTTTCCAAACAATTGGATAAACTGGCGGTTGGCACAGTTCACATTTATCCAATTATGAAACCTCGAGCATTTTATCAAGGGTAAGTCTTGCTAAATCAGCCTCTTTTTGGGGAACCTTAATTATATTGACAGGATTTTCTTCGATAAGACTTTCTAACGTCCATGCGAGATGTTGAGGATCAATTCTTGCCATAGTTGAGCACTCACAAATGACATGTGACATAAATTTCACAAGCTTACCTTCAGCCTTCATTTCTTTTGCAAGGCGATTGACTAAATTAAGCTCTGTTCCAACTAACCACTCAGTTCCAGGGTCTGCATTTTCTATCGTACGAAGAATAAATTCCGTCGAACCTACTAAATCTGAATTTTTACACACATCAAATGGAGCCTCTGGATGTGAAATAACATTTCCATTGGGATAGTTTTTTTTAAAATCTTCGATACTCTCCACTCTGAACATTTGATGGACAGCACAATGACCTTTCCACAATAAAATTTTAGAATCTATAATTTGTTTTTCTGTAAGTCCTCCTAATGGAAGATCTGGATCCCAAACTGGCATCTTATCAAGAGGTATACCCATCTTATATCCCGTCCATCTGCCTAAATTTTGATCTGGAAAGAAGAGTGCTTTCTCTTTTTGCTTAAAAGCCCAATTTAAAATTTTAGGTGCATTTGTTGACGTACAAACAATGCCCTGATGTTCACCACAAAAGGCTTTAAGATCCGCTGCTGAATTAATATATGTCACAGGCGTAATTTTTTCATCAAAGTCTAATACCTTTGAAATCTCTCTATACGTCCTTTCAACCTTAGCTAGGTTGGCCATATCAGCCATCGAACATCCAGCGGACAAATCTGGAAGTATAGTGATTTGATTGTCCCTTGATAAAATATCTGAGACTTCTGCCATAAAATGGACGCCTAAAAATACAATGTATTTGGCTTCCACATTTTGAACATGCTGTGCTAATTTAAGTGAGTCACCTGCAAAGTCAGCATGTCTGTATACTGCTTCGTTTTGATAATGGTGGCCAAGGATAAGTAGATCTTTACCTAATATTTTTTTTGCCTTAATAATTCTTTCCTGGCAATCTTCATCTTTTAATTTTTGAAAAGAATCGAAGTTAATAGTAGATATGTTCATTGAATAAATTTTAACTTACAATTGATTTGATTTCGCATAATTTTTCTAATGCTTTACGGTTCGTCCAAGAAAACACTTTGGACTTAGCTTCTTCAATACCAACCCATTCATATTCCAGATGTTCTCTTGGTGCTATTGTGATATCAATCTTTCTTGGAAGTTCCATACCAAAAATATGCTCCGTATTCTTAGAAACATTGGGTGGGTAACGGTGTCTCCAATGAGTGAAAATTTCATACTCATGGTTAAGATTCCAGTCTTGTATATCATATTGATTTGGGTTTATCCCAGTCTCTTCAAAAACTTCTCTTCGTGCAGCTTCATAAGGAGATTCCTCAGGTTCAAGGCTTCCTGTCACAGACTGCCAGTAATCTTTTTTGTCAGCTCGACTTAGCAGCAAAATATCATTCTTTTTTGTATAAATTACAATTAAGGACGATACAGGTATTTTATATTTACGAGTTTTCAAATATTAGGTAATTTAAATATAATGTTTTCTTCGATCCCGTTCATTTCATCAATCAAAACATCGTAGTTTCTCTTTATCTTTTTTATAAGATTTTTAACTAAAATTTCTGGTGCCGAAGCTCCTGCAGTAATTCCAATCTTTTTTTTATTCAATAATATAGATAAATCAAAGTTCTCTATATTACCAACAAGTACTGATTCAACTCCTTCTTGTTTTGCAAGCTCAGCTAATCGCGAAGAATTTGAGCTATTTGAAGATCCCACAACAATAATCAGCTCTTTATCTGTTAGTAATGATTTAATTGCATCTTGACGATTTTGAGTTGCGTAACAGATATCACTTTTATTTGGCCCTGAAATATTAGGATATTTTGTCTTTAATTTATCTATGATCTCTTTTGTTTCGTCAATTGATAAGGTTGTTTGTGTTACATAGCTAATTTTTTCTGTATTTTTAATCCTGAGTTTATCTATATCTCCAAGATTTTGTACTAAGAAGGTTTTGTCATTATCATCAACCTGCCCCATTGTTCCATCAACTTCTGGATGGCCTTCGTGGCCTATCATAATAATAATGTGTCCCTTTTTATTTTGTTGGATAACTTCTTTATGGACTTTTGTTACCAATGGACATGTTGCATCAATAGGAACGAGATTAAAATCGCTTGCCTTTTTTCTAACTAATTTTGATACACCATGAGCACTATAAATTACATGGCTTCCCTTTGGGATATCTTCCATATCCTCAACAAAAATGGCGCCCTTTCTTTTTAAATTCTCAATGACAAACTCGTTATGGACAACCTCATGTCTCACATAAATGGGTGAGCCATATTTTTGAAGGGCTTTTTCAACAATTGCAATTGCTCTATCAACGCCAGCACAAAAACCTCTAGGCTCCGCTAATGTAATATGTATTTCTTTCTTCATTCAGCAATTAGGATTCTGGTAGAACCTTTTCCCCTTTAATAAGGTGATCAAAAGTCTCTTTCTCTCTGATAATATGGGTTTTAGCTTTATCAATCATCAGTTCGTATAGCCGTGGCCTCGTATTATAGTTTGAGCTCATTGACATTGCATAAGCCCCAGTATCCATGATAACTAAGATATTATTAGGTTCTATACTAATGACTCTATCTTTTCCAATAAAATCACCTGTTTCACAAATGGGTCCCACAATATCAAAAACAGATTCCTTATCAGTTGTTTCTGAAGTATTAACAATCTTGTGGAATGCACCATATAACGATGGACGCATAAGATCATTCATTGCAGCATCTATAATTGCAAAGTTCTTATCTTGGGTCTTTTTTACATATTCTACTTTAGTCAAAATAGCACCTGCATCTGCCATAATTACCCTGCCTGGTTCTAATAGAATTTTTAAATCTCTTCCTTTGGTTAATGTGGTAACTGCTTTTGCATAGTCATCAAAGGGAATAGCCTTTTCATCCTCGTAACTTATTCCAATGCCTCCACCAATGTCAATATGCTCAATATTTATACCTTCTATTTCTAATTTATCGATTAACGCAATTAACTTTTTTACAGAATCCTCAAATGGTTTAAGATCCGTTATTTGTGAACCAATATGACAATCAATGCCTTTTATTAAAATTGAATCCATTGTTTTAGCCTTTTTGTATAAATTCAAGGCAGATTCTTCACTTACGCCAAATTTGTTCTCTTTAAGACCTGTTGATATATATGGGTGGGTATTAGCATTAACATCAGGGTTAACCCTAATGGAAATAGATGCTTGTTTACTTAATGATTTTGCTATTTCTTGAATTCTTGTCAACTCATCCTCTGATTCAATATTAAAAGCAAGAATATTATTTTCGATAGCTAATTTAATTTCTTCAGAAGTTTTACCTACGCCAGAAAAAACAATTTTTTTAGGGTCGCCATCAGCAGCAATGACTCTTCTCAGTTCACCCCCTGAAACGATATCAAAACCTGCTCCATTTTTTGCAAGTAAATTTAATATTGCAAGATTAGAATTTGCTTTAACAGCAAAACAAATTAGGTGATCTACATTTTTAAATGCAGATTCTAGGTTCTTAAAGTTATCTACTATTCTTTTTTTAGAATAAATATAAGTTGGGGTAGCAAACTTTTCTATAATTGAATCGATACAAACATCTTCGACAAAAAATTTATCTTTTTTCTTAATTAAAATTGAAGATTTCATTTATGCTAGCTGTTTTTGATCAGTAATTTCATCTTTATATTTGTAAAGCTGAGATTGGGGGTATTTCTCCTCAGGAATATAAAGCTCTCCTTTCGTACCACAGCCAACTAGTAAAAGAAAATAGAAACATATTAAAAAAGAATATTTTTTCATACGCGTATTTTATCATTAATAAATAGTAATTTTTTTCTCATCTATTTTATCTTCCCACACAATAATCTTATTAAGCTCCTCGCTGATTACAATCTCGTTATTTTCTAATACTATCAAATAATGACTAACGCCTAATTCATTGGCGATATCAATTTTTTTGGAGACCTCCTCAATAAATATTGGATTAGAATAAACATCTGATTTTTCTCCAGAATTATCTCCAGGCGGAATTAACACTGTGACTGACATTGTGTTAGAGACAGGATAACCTGAATGAGGATTGATAATATGTGAATATCTTTTTTTATTTACAGCAAAATATTTTTGATAATCACCGGATGTTCCAATTGACCAACCTGGCTTTAATGGCAAACTCGCCATTAAATTTGGATTTCTAGGGTCCTGAATACCTACTACCCATTCTTTATTGCCCTGCATACCTAATGCTAAAATATTTCCGCCAATATTGATGAGTGCATTGTTTATATCATATTGCTCCAATATATTTTTAGCTTGGTCTAGTGCATAACCTTTGGCGTATCCTCCCATATCAACTTTTACAAACTTATTGGTACTACTGAGTATATTATTAATAATTTTTATATTTCCCATAGAAGGTTTAGCTTCAACCAACTTTGAAATAGATCTAGCATCTGGCATTACCTTACGTGGAACCTCGGAATGAAATCCCCATAAACTCACAAGTTTTCCAATTGCTGGATTGAAGTAACCTTTGGTTTGGCTTTCATATTCCTGACCTCTCAGAATCAAAGATATTACCTCTTCATCCTCTATAAAAAAGGGTGTTTCATTTTGAATTGCTTCGTTAATTTCAAAAACTAACCCTTCTCGCCAGGGGTGGAGCATATAATGAAGTTTATTAAAGTTTGATAAAATCTCTTTTGAAGCGTTTGAAGCTAATTTTTTAGATTCTCCATATATTTTGATATCTACAATCGTACCAAAGACATAATCTTTTTTTTGAAATAGTAAGTTTTCATACATGCTTATAGTAAATATGAGGATAAATACTAAAATTAATAATAAAAACTTTACGTATCTTTGCATTAGATATTCTTAAAGTGCATCAATGATAAATTCAGCGCCATTAAAATTGGTTTGATTTTCTATTTCAACTAAGCATGTTGGACTTGTCACATTTATTTCTGTTAAGTATTTTCCAATCACATCAATTCCGACGAAATCTAGTTTACTTTTTACTAAATACTTTTTGATTACATTAACAATTTTAATATCATCAGCTGTTAATTTTTTTGCGATACCCGTCCCACCTTTTGCCAAATTTGCTCTGAAATCTTTTCCATCTGGGATTCTTGCTAGACAAAAAGGAAGTGGCTCACCTTTTATAATAATAATTCGCTTATCCCCCTCAGTGATATCTGGAATATACTTTTGAGCCATCATAACTTTAGTGTCATTAACAGTGCTAGTCTCAAGAATACTGTTTATATTCTTATCTAATTCATCAATCACAAAAATTCCATTACCTGCCATGCCATTAATAGGCTTAAGAACAATCTTTTTATGTATCTTAAGAAAATTGACTACGTCACTAGCAGTTGAAGTAACGATTGTGGGTGGAATAATTTCTTGGAAATTAAGAATTGACAGTTTTTCATTATGATTTCTGATTGATGACGGATTATTGATGACATCTGTTCCTTCTTGAACTGCGTGATCTAATAAATAAGTAAGATTTAAATAATCATCATCAAATGGTGGATCTTTTCTAATAAAAATTTTTTTAAAAAAAGAACTTAAATTCAATTCAGTATCCTGGTGCTTTATTCCTTTCTCTAAACTTAATATTTTCTGACTATGAATATTTACGTTTCCTTCATCTATTGAAAATTGATTAATTTCAGAGAAATGTACCTCAATATTTCTTCTTAGGCACTCTTTTATTAATAACAGAGAGGAATCCTTAGTTTTATTAAGAGACTCAATAGGATCGATGATAAAAAGATATGCCATCATTTCCTTTCTGCTAGTTCTTTAGACGCTGCTAACATTGATAATCTTGCAATAACACCATAAGCATAAAATCTGTTGGCCTTATCATGACAGGGCCTTCCTTGATCAGGCATTAGGCATGAGGTTTCAAAAGCGACAGGTTCAAAATGCATTCCTGGAGAATTCAAATTTTCATCCTTACCCTTACTTGTATGAACGCGGTAAAAACCTCCCACAACAAAATGGTCAATCATATATACAACGGGTTCAGCCACTGCTGCGTTAATAGTTTCTTCAGTGTGAATACCCTCTTGCACCAGCACCTCAGATACTGACATCCCCTCTTTGATCACCGACATTTTCTTTCTCATCTTTCTGTTTAGGTTGATAGCCTCTGAACTAGATTTAACAGTCATCACACCCATGCCATATGTACCTGCATTGGCTTTGACAACTATGTATGGATCTTGAGAAATATTATATTCACTATATTTTTTTTGTATCTGATCTAAAAGGCTATCAATAGTCTCTTCAAGTCTATCTTCTCCTTCACCAGCTGAAAAATCTAAATTATCTAATTTCTCTGATAATGGATCAATTAACCAAGGGTCACTGTTAGTTAATATTGAAAACTCTTTTGCTACTTGACTATAAAAATGAAAATGGGACGATTTTTTTCTTGTGGGCCAGCCAGCATTAATTGGTGGAATAATTTGCTGTCCAAGGTTTTTAATTATTTCAGGTACGCCACCAGATAGATCATTATTCAAAATAATTGAACAGGGTATAAATTCAGTGCCATCTTTATTTTTTAAAAATAAAAAGTCTTCCCTTCTGCTAATAGGTTCAATAGTAATAAACTGATTTTCGTCAATATCAATATTCGTTGATTCTAAAATACTTGTATCTACGGAGCCAATCCTAACCTCAAGTCCAGAATTTTTTAGAATCTCTTTGAGTTGGTATAGATTTTTTAGATAAAATAAATTTCTTGTATGTTTTTCGGGGATTATGAGAACCCTCTTTGCTTCTGGACAAACTTTTTCTATGGCAACAGATGATGCTTGGATTGCAAGCGGAGAAAAATCTGGATTCAAATTGTTAAATCCTCCAGGAAATAAGTTCATATCAACAGGTGCTAGTTTAAAGCCTGAATTTCTGAGATCAACTGACCCATAGAAGGGCGCTTGATTTTCTAGCCACTGAGTTCTAAACCACTGTTCTATGTCACAGCTGCGATGTATTATAAAATTTTCTAATTCTAGTAACTCTTTTGTTAAATTAATTTTAAGAGGCTGGTTCATTCAATGTCCTTACCTTGCGCTTGAAGATCTGCATGGTAACTACTCCTCACCATTGGACCACTTGCGACAGAATTAAAACCTAAATTTTCAGCAATCGTTTTTAAACTTTCAAATTCTTCTGGGGGCACATATCTTTCAACAGGTAGGTGAAATTCTGTTGGTTGGAGATATTGCCCTATCGTGATCATGTCTACCTTATGACTTCTCAAGTCTCGCATCACTTCTATAATTTCATCATTTGTTTCACCCAGGCCTAGCATTAAGCCCGACTTTGTAGAAACATCTGGATATTTACTTTTATATGTTGACAATAATTTTAATGAGTGCAAATAATCAGAGCCAGGCCTTGCTTGCTTGTAGAGTCTTGGTATTGTCTCAAGATTATGATTAAAAACGTTCGGGGGAGACTCATATAATATATCTATTGCCTTGTCTAAACGTCCTCTGAAATCTGGTACAAGAATTTCAATGCCAATGTTAGGATTTAACCTTCTTATTTGATCTATACACTTAACAAAATGTGAGGCCCCTCCATCTCTTAAATCATCTCTATCGACACTTGTAATTACAACATATTTCAATTTTAGGGATGAAATTGTTTTTGCCAAATGTAATGGCTCTAAATCATCTGGTGGTTTAGGTTTACCATGTGTTACGTCGCAAAAAGGGCATCTTCTTGTGCACAAATCTCCTAAAATCATAAATGTTGCTGTGCCATGGCTATAACATTCTGCAATATTAGGACAGCTTGCCTCCTCACAAACGCTGTGTAATTCTTGCTCACTAAGTAAATTTTTTACCCTCATGTACTCCGCAGTTTTTGGAAGCTTCATTTTTATCCACGAAGGTTTTTTTAGGGGCTCTATTGGTACAATTTTAATAGGGATTCTTGATGTTTTCTCCCTGCCTAATTCCTTATTGTTTCTCATTCAATGACCTAAAAAAAAATTTAAAATGCTCCAAAACTTCCTTCTCAACTTCACTTTGACTAATCTTTGGCAAATAATCCTCTAATTGTGACATTTTTAAGCCTTTATAACCACAGGGGTCAATATCAAGGAAGGGATCTAAATTCATATTTACGTTTAAACTTAAGCCGTGGTATGTGTATCCTTTTTTTAATCTCAAACCAATGGAAGCAATTTTTTTTTCATCAACATAAATGCCAGGTGCATTTTTTTTTAGTTTTCCAATTATTTTTTTATTTTTAAGATACATCACAATACAATTCTCAATACCAGACACTAGCCGTCTTATTGAAAGCTTATTTTTATTTAAGTTAATTAAAAAGTAAAAAATAATCTGCCCTGGTCCATGGAACGTTATTTTTCCACCGCGATCAACAAAGATATGGGGTATTGAGCTATTCGGTAATTTTAAATCTTTTTTATTTAGGCCAGTCGTATATATGGGATTGTGCTCGGTAACCCAAATTTCATCTGATTTAGGGTTATTCTCAATATGAGCCTTCATAGCCAACCAGCAAGTTTTATAATCTGTTAAGCCTAAATATTTAATATTCAAAGCCATTTATAAAACAAACTTTGTAACTTTTAATCCTGAAAGTTCTATATAAATATTGTCTAACTGTTTTTGTGATAAGACAAAGACATTGCAAGTCAAACTAATGTATTTTCCTGCGCTACTACCTTTCATTTCAATACAAGAGCTGTCAAAACGGGCATCATATTTAGATATTGATTTGAGCACAATATCAGAAAAGTCTTCAACGGCATCACCTATTACTTTTATTGCAAAATGACAAGGGAAGTTAATCAGCGGTTCTTTGATTGAATCATCCATTTTTTTATTTATCTTTTTACAATAAAACCATTTATAAAAAAATTGTCAGATAGCTCATCTTTCTTAATTTTAGCGTATGGAAGATTTTTGAAAGGCCCTATTAATACTTGAAATTGATCTTCATTCTTAATTTTTTTAATGTTTTCATTTGTAACTGTGCCTAATTTTTTAATCTTATTTATGAGATTGTTTGCATTTTTCTCATCTGAAAATAAGCCAGCTTGTATATATATTTGTTTATTTATCTTGCTTACTTTAACTTTTTCATCAAGGTCTATTAATTCTACTTTTACAAGCTCACTCCCTTTTTCAATAATTTCTAATCTATTCGCTGCTGCATAAGATAAATCAATAATACGATCTTTAACAAATGGGCCTCTATCGTTGACGCGTACAATCACTGTTTTATCATTTTTTAAATTTGTAACCTTCACATAGCAAGGAAGAGGGAGGGTTTTATGAGCTGCCGTCATCTTATACATGTCATATACCTCTCCGATTGATGTTTTATTACCGTGATATTTTTTCCCATACCAAGTAGCATACCCCGTTGCCGTGTATGGCTTTAAAGACGTCATTGGATAATATGTTTTACCAAAAACCTTATAAGGTCGATTTGAGAACTTATTTAAAGGCTCTTTTTTAGGTATTGCATTAGGAATACTCGAGAGGTTTTCCGGAATGACTTCTTCGGGACCATCATCAAGATAGTAAGCCCCTTTTGATTTTGAGTCTGTTACCGGATCTTCGCTATTTTTTTCAACGTTATTTGTTTGACAACCGGCAAGACAAAGGGCTGTCAATAAAAAAATAATGCCTTTTGTATTATTCATCCATTTCCAAGTTTATATTTGAATCAAGCTGTTCAACATTTTTTTTGTATTCAACCATTTCAGTTTGATTGTTATTTGCTTTAGCAATTTTATACAAATATAAATAAGATAGTGTATGTTTTTTATTTTGACTGACAACTTTTTTGAATAATTTATAAGCATCGTCCTGATTTTCTTGGTGATAATTTGCTAAGCCTAAATGAAAGTTTGACTCGTCTGCTTCTGGTTCACTCTTAACCCAGTCCTCCGATATAATTTTAAGCTTGTTCCAGTCTTTTTTATTTAAAGCACTTACCACCCTCATAAAGTAAGGTTGATCTTCTTCAGGCTGATCCCAAAATGCTCTTTCCGGAGCAGTTGTAATTGAAACCTCCTCACCCTTTGTTAACATTTCCTCAATAATTTCTACTGGCATACTATAATAAAAAGCTGACCTTCCTGGAGTTTTAAATGTAGTAATGCCTAACAACTCCCCTTGATAATTAAAAATTCCACCTCCACTAGCACCTAACATAAAGGAAGCTGATGACTGAATAATCTGATGCCCATCAAAATCGAACTTAGCCTTTACAGTTCCAAATGACGAACCTGGTCTTGCCGAATTCCCCCCATAGCTTTTTGTAAAAACATCCGTTTCGTATTCAACGTCTGCTGTCTTTTTCATTTTGACTGGCTTTAGTTCTAGGAATTTAAATTTCAAAATACAGAGGTCACTCTTCCAGTCTGCAATTAAAGCATCCGGAGAATAGCTTACGCCATATTTGGTTACATGTATTCCTTGTGAGTTTGCAATTACATGACAATTTGTCACGATATAATTCTTTGCAACGACAACACCAGATCCTACCCCGTGATTTCCTCTATCATTAGCAACATGGACTTTTACGACAGAAGGGTTTGTATTAAATAATACTTCAACACTTGGCGTTGAAAAACTCGTTACTGGAAGTAACATACTTAGTAGAAATAATTTTTTGAACATGGCTTTTGAATAACTGTTTATTGGATAGGCTGTAGACAAAATCAACTGCCTAAGTTCATGTTATTTTAGCCGCACTTACTTTCACCACAATTCAGACAAGTAAGGCATCCATCCATCATAATAGCTGCTTTTGTTTGACACTTATTGCATAACTGTGCGTCTTTTGGAAAACCAGAATCATCTAACTTATCAGGATTTTTTTTTAAATACTCTGCTTTCTTATCATTGATTAATTGTTGTTGATGCTCTTCTGGCTCTGTAGCTTTTAGCATACCAATATTTTTAAGATGCTCTTCAAGAACTTGGCCTAATTCGGCAACTAAACTTGGAACATATTTACCGCCTTTTTTATAATAACCTCCGTTAGGATCGAAAACACTTTCTAACTCTTCAATTAAAAATGTTAAATCACCACCTTTACGAAATACAGCTGACATTACTCTTGTAAGCCCAACTATCCATTGAAAGTGCTCCATATTTTTTGAATTAACGAATATTTCAAAAGGCCTTCTATGTTCTTGGTCAGTACCCTCATTCATAATGACATCGTTAATAGTTATATATAAAGCATGTTCTGTTACAGGAGTTTTAACTTTATAAGTTGAGCCTGTTATTTTATCTGGCCTTGCTAGTGGCTCACCAATTTGAACTACTTCAGCAGCTATTTCCTTTTTTTCATCTTTTTGCTCATCTGTTTTATCAACAACAGAATAGCTTACGATTTTCTTTTCAATCTTAATTGACATCTACTAACTCCTAAAATTTTCCGTAATAGCCTTCTTTTAAGGCGTCATACAAATTGGCTGCGGAATGAATCTCTCCATCATACTCAATTTCTTCATTTCCCTTTACCTCAACTTCTTGTCCATCATCAAGAGTAAATTTATAACTAGTATTTTCTAAATCTTTTTCAGTTACCAATACACCTTGAAATGCTTCTGGGTTAAATCTAAAGGTTGTACAACCTTTTAATCCTTTTTCATACGCATACAAATATATTTCCTTAAAATCTTCATAATCGTAATCTGTTGGGACGTTAATTGTTTTGGATATCGAACTATCAATCCATTTTTGGGCTGCAGCTTGAATGTCTACATGAGCTTTTGCCTTAATTGTTGACGAATCAATAAAGTAATCTGGTAATTTCTCATCAGCATCTTCTGAAAACGGCATCGCCTTAGGATTCACCAATGCTCTATAAGCAAGAAGTTCATATGAGAAAACATCGACTTTTTCTTTTGATTTTTTACCTTCCCGGATGACATTACGACTATAGTGATGTGCAAAAGAGGGTTCAATTCCATTACTCGCATTATTTGCTAATGATAGTGAAATAGTTCCTGTTGGTGCAATAGAACTATGGTGAGTAAATCGACAACCGTCCTTTGCTATTTGGGCTTGAATAGAAGTAGGAAACTGCTGCATATACCTGCTATATTTTCCAAGTAAAACCTTCCCCTTTAATTTATCGCCAACTTTAATTCCATCTTTTTTCATTTCAGGTCTCATTAAAAGCATTGATGCTGTGACCTCAAACTCTTCGTCCATTATTGGTGCTGGCCCTTTCTCTTTAGCAAGGTCTATGCCCACCTGCCAGCCAATTTCAGCTAGAATTCGGCTGACTTCTTCTGTGAATTTTAATGATTCTTCGTCACCATAAACGAGGCCCATCATTGACAATGTTGATCCAAGACCAAGATAGCCCATTCCATGTCGTCTTTTTCTTACAATCTCATCTCTTTGCTTCCCTAATGGCAACCCATTGATCTCGACAACATTATCAAGCATTCTTGTAAATATACTGACGACCTCTTTATACTTGTCCCAATCAAACTGCGCTTCTTCTGTAAAAGGTTTTTTGACAAACTTGGTTAAATTTACAGATCCAAGTAAACACGCTCCGTAAGGAGGGAGTGGCTGCTCACCACAAGGATTTGTTGCCCTGATATTTTCACAAAACCAGTTATTATTCATCTCATTAACACGATCAATTAGGATAAATCCTGGTTCTGCGTAATCGTATGTTGATGACATGATTATGTCCCACAACCTCTTCGCTGGAAGAACCTTATAAACTCGACATGCAACCTTTCCGGTATCCTTGCCTTCAGTTTTAGATAAATATTTACCAGATACTGGCCAATTTCTCCATACTACTTGATCTTCATCTTCTAAATCTAAACCTTCATCTTTGGCTTCTTTTTCCGTTACAGGAAATGCAACCTTCCATTTTTGATCATTCTTAACGGCTTCCATAAAATCTTTAGTAATCAAACAAGACAGATTAAACTGCCTTAACCTTCCATCTTCTCTTTTTGCTTTAATAAAATCAGTGACGTCAGGATGAGCAATATCAAATGTGGCCATTTGTGCTCCTCGTCTACCCCCAGCGCTTGAAACGGTAAAACACATACGGTCATAAATATCCATAAATGAAAGAGGGCCACTCGTGTAAGCACCAGCACCTGCAACAAAAGCACCTTTTGGTCTTAATGTTGAATACTCATAACCAATTCCACAACCCGCCTTTAAAGTCAGGCCTGCTTCATGAACTTTATCTAAAATATCAGTCATGCTGTCTTCAATTATTCCTGATACCGTACAGTTAATTGTACTCGTAGCAGGTTTATGTTCTAAGGCGCCAGCATTTGAAGTGATTCTTCCAGCTGGTATTGCTCCATTTTGTAAAGCCCAAACAAATTTTGCGCTCCATTGCTCTTGAATCTCTTTATCTTCAACATCGGAAAGCGCTTTAGCAACTCTTAGGTAGGTATCATCAACATCCTTATCAACAAAGTCACCTTTCTTGGACTTAAGTCGATATTTTTTATCCCATATATCAAGTGATACTGGTTGGACTGGAATCAAACCTTCTTCAGGATGATCCTCATTATTTGAAACCGCTTTAAGCATTACAAACCCCCTAATTTAAGTACTAAATTGCCTTTTTATTGAAAATTATTGATTTTTTTAAAACCACTACATCTTGTGCTTACTTTAAAAATAATATCACTTGATTGTGTCTGGTCAAGTAATTTTTATTAAAAGAACAATAAAAAAATGACTTCTTAAAAAATTATCAAATAAAACAATAACTTTCATAAAAATTAATTTTATTTATAGATAATTTATGTGAGAAAATAAAAAAAATGCGTCTTATTATTTACAATATCATTGTCTATCTTATTCTCCCCCTAACTATAATCAAATTAGTTTATCGAGGAATAAAAAATAAAGATTATTTAAGAGGTTGGTCTGAGCGTTTCGCCATTTACCCCGATTCTGGAAAAAATAAGTGGTTAAAAAGAAAAACCTTATGGGTTCACTGTGTTTCGGTTGGTGAAACAAAGGCAATTTATAGACTTTTAGAACAGTTACAAAAAAAATATCCAAGTGCGCATTTCTTAATCACTCATGGTACTCCGACAGGCAAAAAAGTTGTGCTCCCAAAAAATAAAAACATTCATAGAGCCTATCTACCTTATGATGCTTTTAACCTAGTTAAAAGATTTCTCAAATTTTATAGGCCATCAGTCGGTATTTTGCTTGAAAAAGAAATTTGGCCAAATTTAATCAGCCAATGTAGCAGTAAAAAAATCCCCCTTCTTCTCATAAACGGACGACTTTCTAATGAATCTATTGCAAACTATAAAAGATTTAAAAAATTTTATGCGCCATTGTTGAATAAACTATCAACTATTTGTGTACAGAGTGAATCTGATAAGAAAAATTTCGAGCAATTAACTATTCATAAAGTTCAAGTGATGGGTAACTTAAAATTCGACCAAATTCCCCCTAAAGAAACGGTTCAAAACGCAAAAAAGATGAAGCATGATTTAATGATTAAAGATCAAATTGTTATAGTTGCCGGCAGTACAAGAGAGGGTGAGGAAGAAATTATACTTAATGAAATTTTAAAAATGAATAAGAAAAATATTTCTTTAATTTTGAC
>ENA-OQVM01002263-OQVM01002263.1-marine-metagenome-genome-assembly--contig:-NODE-2263-length-22840-cov-9.113825_pt1 | contig 22840 bp, 26 predicted proteins | sample MGYA00237776_ERZ505498 | MGnify/ENA primary metagenome ERZ505498 (study PRJEB26159, sample SAMN06265151) | marine metagenome | isolation source: Helgoland LTER site | place: Germany:Helgoland, sampling... | reverse complement strand
AATCTTTCATTTTACTCAGTTCACACCCCTATTCAAGGAAAAAAAAGTTGGATAAAAAATTATACTTCAAAAAATGGTATAAATGGTCAAGACAACCCTGAGTACGCAGCAATGGTAAGTTCTGTTGATGAAAATATTGGTAAAATTTTAAAAACGTTAGATGATTTAAAAATAGCAGAAAACACTTTAGTAGTTTTTACATCTGATAATGGAGGAATTCGCTCAATCTCTAATCAATTCCCGCTAAAAGCAGGGAAAGGAAGTTACTATGAAGGAGGAATTCGCGTACCATTTGTTTTAAGATGGCCTAAAAAAATAAAGGCAGGAATTAATAATAATAACATTAGTAATCTTGATATTTATCCTACCGTTCAAGATATTGTAAATCCCGAAAAAAAAGCTTTGGCTCTTGACGGGATAAGTTTAAAAAATCAATTTAAAGTTCCTTCAAAAATAAATAGAGATTTGTTTTTTCATTTTCCTGTCTATTTAGAATCATATAATAAATTGGAGGATCAAGGTAGAGATCCTTTATTTAGAACAAGACCTGGATCAGTCATAATTTCAGGACAATGGAAGCTTCATCATTATTTTGAAGATGGAGGCTTAGAGCTGTATGATTTAAATCAAGATATTGGTGAATCAAATAATCTAGCTAAAACGAAGCCTGATATTTTGAATAAAAATCTAAAAAAACTAAACGATTGGAGAAAAAATTCTAATGCTATAATTCCAAGTGAAATAAATAAAGAATACGATAGCTTTTTTGAAAAAAAATTAATGAATCAAAATTAATTTGAATTCCAAAACTATTTGAATTTGCGTTTTAAATATTCCAACGCTCCTGAAGACCAAAAAGCCCACAATACTAGTAATGGCTGAAAAAATAAACGAATTAAACGTTTATTTTCTGAATCTAGTCTTAATGAATCAATTTCGTTTATATACTGATTAATATTTCCTGGAAAAATTAAAACATAAAAAATCCCCAATGCTATCCCGGTTTTAACTTTTAATTTTCCGCCTAGTATCATAAGAATTCCAAAGGCGATTTCTATATATCCTGATATTAATACTACTAAATCCATCATACCCTCATTTGTTGTTAACCAAGTGGGTACTTGTGCTTGGAATTCAATTCTTCTAAAACTTAAATGTGCAATTCCTATATAAAGCATTATTAAGCCTAATAAAATTCTAAAAATATTTTGAATAATTGATGTGTTCATTATTTAAATTTGAATTCAAAAATACTTTTATTTATTTGACGACCTGTACTTAATTCTTTTTAATTTAGATGTGATTAATGATAGAATCCTATTTTGACTGTCCACACTGTTGGGAAAATCAACTTAAAATGATTGATCCCTCTATTTCAAATCAAACTTTTATAGAAGATTGCGAGACTTGTTGTAATCCCTTGGAATTCAATATTCAAATTCTTGATAATATTATTGTATCATTTTATGTAAATTCAATTGAACAATAAACAACTATTTCTTAACTATGAAAAAAATACTTTATTTAATAAATTTTGAGCCCAAAATTGCTAGTAATCCAAGAATTAGTATCACTAAATAATTTTCTAATAAAAAATCAAACATTCCCAAAACTAGTCCGATTAATACTAGAGTAAATCCTATATTTTTCAAATAGTATTTCATAATTATTTTTCGGTTTTAAATAAAAACACAGTGTGCATTAATGTGGTTGCTAATTTATTTTCTGAATTATAAATCTCTCCTTTGAGAGTTGCTATGCTATTACCGATTTTAATAGTTTCAGCAACGACTGTAACCTTTTCTTGAAAAAGAGGTCGATGATGAAGGCTATGAAGGTTTGTGGAATTGGGGTAGCTTTTACCACCAGTATCTAACACAACTAGAATACTAGTAGCATCGTCAAGCATTGAAGTCATTTGTCCCCCTTGAACATTTTTATTGGGATTTAATGTTGATGGACCAAATTCCGCTTCTAATTTTAAATAGCCCTTTTTATATTCAATAAATTTAAAATTAAAGAGTTTTGCTGTTCCCTCGTTATTTTCCCAGTACTCAAGTAGCTTTTTAAATTCTTTTTCCATAAATAATTGTTTCAAAAAGATAAAAATAACTCATTTAGATATTATATTTACTTGCATATGAAAAAAACACAAAGTTTTGACAGCGGGCAATGGAAAGCTTTTTTTAGATGTTCAAATGACCTGTGTAAAGCCTGGTTCCCATATAAAGTAGTAGAAACTTTTCACGATGAAACTTTAATTGAGGGAACAAAGAACAAAACAAAATGGCAAAAGATATTTCATTCAGAAAAATACTCTGGAACTGTTAAAAAAAAGCGATGTAAAAAATGTCGAAACGAAATATTAGTAAAAGAATTAAACAGCTATGACGGCGGAGGAACTGGTGTAGGATATTAAATTTAAATAAATTATTTATGAAAAAAATATTTGGAGAATTTCTAAAAAACAAAAACTTTAAACTGATTATTATTTTTGGAATTATAAAAAAGGTTGTGTTAATTGTATTATTAACTATTCCTTTTTTATCTAATGGTCAAACTAATCCTTACTCTGACAAGTTTGCTCACACCTATTCAATAGTTGCCAAAGATGCAAAAACAGGTGAAATGGCAGTTGGAGTTCAAAGTCATTGGTTTTCTGTAGGAACTTTAGTTAGTTGGGGTAAATCAGGTGTCGGAGTTGTTGCAACTCAATCGTTTGTAAATCCTAGTTATGGACCAAAAGGTTTAGAATTAATGGAAAGTGGAATTACTGCAAAAAATGTATTAAAACAGTTAACTGACGAAGATGAAGGAAGAGACTTCAGACAAGCTGCAATGCTTGACATAAATGGTTCAGTTAATGCATTTACTGGAAATAACTGTATTGAGAGTGCTGGACATTATGTTGGTGAAAATTTTTCTGTTCAAGCCAATATGATGTTAAATGACAAAGTTATTCCTTACATGAAAAAAGCATTTTTAGAAAATTCTAATCTTCCGCTCGCTGAAAGAATTATTAAGGTATTTGAAGCCGCTGAAAGTGCGGGAGGAGATATAAGGGGGAAGCAATCTGCTGCAATTATTGTTGTAGGCAAAGAGAAAACTAAAAACGTTTGGGAGGATAAAAAAATAGACTTAAGAGTTGACGATAGTGAGGATCCAATAAAAGAAATTAAAAGACTTTTAAAAGTGCATAGAGCATATGAACATATGAACGAAGGAGATCTTGCACTTGAAGAAAACGACATGGAAAAAGCATTGATTGAATACGGAAAAGCTCAAAATCTATTTCCAAATAATCATGAAATGAGTTTTTGGAAAGCGATCGCACTTTTAAATAATGGCAAAAAAGAAAATGCTAAAAAAATTTTTAAAATAATCTTTGAAAAAAATTCTAATTGGAAAAAGTTAATTTATAGATTGCCGAAATCTGGTATTATATCTATGACTAAAGAAGAGTTAGATTCATACCTAGGAGATATTAAATAAATTAATTTTTAAAAACATTCTTTAAAGAATTTTTATTAAATTTAAATTTCTAATTTAAAATTATATTATATGAAAAAATTATTATCACTTTTTTTTGTTGCAGCACTATTTGTTAGCTGTAATACAAATCCAAAATATGAGGCAAATTTAGCTACTGCTCAAAAATTATTTGAACTACACGGAGACGAAGATTTAGAGGGTCAACTAGCATTAGTTAGTAAAGACATGGAAATTATTACTCCAATGTACGGTTCAGAACCTGGAAATTACGATCAGTATGCAGCTATGCTTAAGGGCTACCAAGATGGTTTTGAAAATATTAAATATACTGCTAACGTGTGGCTTCCTGGATCTAGTCCAGAAGGAGTGCTAGACGGAAGTGTGAGAACTTATGGAACCTGGACTGGTAAAAACATTGTAACTGGAAAAGAATTAAACTTAAAAGGATATTGGTATTTTAATTTTGATGATGATGGAAAGATTATCACACAAGGTGATTTCTTCGATATTGGAGGAATGATGCAAGCCGTTGGGCCAAAAACTCCTGTATTAGTAAAGCTTAAAGTTAAGCCTGGGAAAAAACAAGCTATGATTGATTTACTAAATACAGCTGACGGTTTACAAACCACAAAAGATTATGATGGTTGTTTGTCATTAGAAGCATTTTTTAATGATGATACTAACACTTATTATGTATACGGAAACTGGGCATCATATGACCACTATCAAAAATATCTTGATTGGAGGTTTAATGATGATGAAAGTAAATTGGCACAACAAGTAGTTGCACTTTGTGTTGGAGGAGAAAAAGGATTAACTCCTTTATTCCCAAATACAGATTATTCATCATTTGAATAACACGTTTTTTGAACAAATTAAAAGGGGAGCTTTTTAAAAGCTCCCCTTTTTTTATTGTAATTTTATTTTTTAATCTAAACAGTAAATTTTCTTTAAAATATGTTAAAAGCTGTAATCTTTGATATGGATGGAGTTATTGTAAATAGTGAACCTTTACACCATTTGGCATATAATAAAATGTTTGAAGAATTTAAATTAGATGTTTCAAGCAGTTTATATGAGTCCTTTACTGGTCAATCAACTCATTCTATTTGCAAACAATTATGTAAAATATTCAATATATATGAAGACCCAAATGAACTTGTAGTGTCCAAAAGAAAACACTTTAAGCTTATTTTCGAAAATGACACCTCTTTTCAGATGATTGATGGAGCCTTAGAACTAATTCAAAATTATTTCGATAATAACGTAACCCTAATTTTGGCTTCTTCAGCATCTATGACAAATATTGATAGAATTTTTAAAAAATTTGACTTGAATAAGTTTTTTAAAGCAAAAATTAGTGGAGCTGATTTAAAAGAGTCAAAGCCAAATCCAGAAATATTTATAAAAGCTGCTAAAATGAGTGGGTTCAATAAAAAAGAATGTATTGTTATTGAAGATTCAACAAACGGAATTATTGCCGCTAAATCTGCTGGCATATATTGCGTGGGTTATAACAGCTATAATTCAAAAAACCAAAATTATGATAATGCTGACCTTGTGATTTCCAGTTTGAATGAAATTAAGTTTAATCAAATATCCGAAAGATTATAATTAACTTAGTAAAAAAAAGTTGCACAAAGAATCTCACATGATGAGTTATGGTTACACTCCTGAATGGAGTGAAGGCTCAGTTAAACCTCCTATTTTTCAAACTTCAACTTTTGTTTTTAAAACTGCCGAAGAAGGTAAAAGATTTTTTGAAGTTGCTTATGGAAAATCTGAACTGAACGCAAAGGAAGAAATTGGCTTAATATATTCTAGAATTAACAATCCCAATATGCAAATATTGGAAGAGAGATTAGCGATTCTAGAGGGTAGCGAATCTGCTGCAGCATTTGAAAGTGGAATGAGCGCTATTTCAACCACTATGCTTTCGTACTTAAAACCTGGTGATGTTTTAATTTATGGCAATCCTGTGTATGGTGGAACTCATCATTTTATAACACATTTTTTAAAAGATATTGGAGTCAAAATTTTGCCATTTTCATCAACCACAAAAAATGATGAAATTCTTAAACAACTTAAAACTAAGGAGTTTTCCGGTACAGTAAAAATGATCTATTTTGAATCTCCTGCAAATCCAACAAATACGTTATTCGATTTAGAAGAATTACACAAGCTTAAATCGACACTTAATTCTAAATTAAATAATGATGTTATGCTGATTATGGATAATACATATCTTGGTCCAATATGGCAAAGTCCTTTAAAATTTGGAGTAGATGCTGTTTGCTATTCTGCAACAAAATTTTTAAATGGCCATAGCGATGTGATTGCTGGGTGTGTTATGGGATCAAAAAGTGTGATCAGTCAAATTAAAACTCTCAGAACCTTTTTGGGAAGTATGATTGCACCTTACACTGCTTGGCTTCTAACTAGAAGTCTTGAAACTCTACATTTAAGAATGTCTAAACAAGGAGAGAATGCAGAAAAGGTAGTGGATTTTCTAATAAAACATAAATCAATTAAAGCTGTTTCTTTTCCTGGAATTGAGTCTATGGGAACACAACAAAATGAAATTTTTAAAAGACAATGTAAAGGTGCTGGTGCTATGATAAGTTTCGATGTTTATGGTGGAGAAAAAGAAGCTTTCAGAGTTCTAAACAAGCTCAAGCTAATTAAGTTAGCTGTAAGCCTTGGCAGTAATGAAAGTTTAGCTCAACATCCGCATTCAATGACTCATGCAGATGTTCCGGATGATATAAAAGAAAAATTGGGAATTAACAAAGGGCTAATTAGATTAAGTGTGGGTATTGAAAATGTAAATGATATTATAAATGATTTAAATCAGGCATTAAAAGAAATTTAGTATTTTTAAGAAAAATTTTTTATGAAAAATAAATTTGATTTTCTTATCTCTAATAACGTTTATGGAGTAATGACTTTTGCCATAGTTCTTCTTGTAATTGTTGCAGTTGCTGTAGCTTATTACACATATTATTAAAATGTATTCCATAGATTTTGATAACACTATAATTAAAAGTTTAGAGCTTGTAGATACTAATCACCTTTTCCCTCACGAAAAAACAATTAAAAAAAACTCATCAACTTTAACCAACTTTTTAAAATCGTTTGAGAATTATATTATAATCTCCTCTATTTTGTGTTGTTCCAAAAGCATGGTTATTATTGATGGACATCACAGATATTTTACCCTCAAAAAACTTGGTTTTAAAAAAATACCAGTTACTAAAATTGATTATTTCTCCGAAAGTATTATTACAAATAAAACAGAAGAATACTCTAAGCAAGAAATTATTGAAAATGCAATTAGCGGTAAATTAATGGAGCCTAAAAGTACTAGTCATAAAATTTATTGTAATAAGTCAAAAAAATGGCAGCCTATAATGCTACTATCAAGCTTATTTAAAATTGATGTTAAATCCTCTCTGGAAAATCTGTAATTATACCATTAATTTTTAGCTTTTTAACTTTAATTATATCGAATTTATTATTTACTGTCCAGGTATATATTTTAAGACCCGAACTTACTATTTTTTCAACATTGTCCTGATTTAATTTCTTATAATTAGGATTAATTGCAACAGCATTTAAAGTTAAGGCAATAGGAATTGCCTTTAAAGGGTCATCTTCAGTGATAAGGGCTATTTTTACATTTTTATCTAATTTTCTTAAGGCTGATAATTCTTTCCAATTAAAACTAGAAAAAAGGATGTCAGATGAATTAATTTCACCTAGTTTAATATACTTATTAGCCATTTCTAAAGATCCTTCTGATGTATTGGGCCCTTTGAGTTCGATATTTAAAATAACCCCCTTGCCTATCGACTTGATCACTTCCTCAAGTGTGGGTATTGAATGCTTAGACCCAAGAACCTTTAATTCTTTTAATTCTGATAGAGATTTTTCTTCAATATAACCCGACCCGTTAGTTAATTTATCTAAGGTTTTGTCGTGAAAAACAACTATTTCACCACTTAAACAGCGGAAAACATCAATCTCAATCCCATCAGCTCCTAATTCTATAGCTTTTTTAATGGATGCTACAGTGTTTTCTGCCACGTGACCTTTTGCGCCACGATGTCCAATATTTAAAATTGTATTTTGAGCATTTAAGTTGACAAAAAATAAAAGCAGAAAAATTAATTTTTTCATAAAATTTAATCTAAGATTGATAATACAATTTAGTTATATTTAATTAATGAATTTAACTCTAAAAAATTTAATTGAAGCAGAAAAAAAGGCTCAACAATTATTTAATGAAATAGAAAACAGAAATATATTAATTGCTGGAAATTCTGAGAATAAAATCAATGAATTGATCTTCGAATTAGCATTTGAAATGTTTGGAATTAAAAAGTACTGGCATAAAAGAATAGTGAGGTGTGGTAAAAACACATTATATCCATACAATGAAGATCCTGAGAATTTAATTTTAAAAAATGATGACATATTATTCTTAGACTTTGGTCCTGTTTTTGAAGAATGGGAGGCGGATTTTGGAAGGACCTATGTTATTGGAAATGACTCTAGTAAAAAAAAATTAAGAGAGGATATTGAAAGTGCCTGGCTTGAGGGTAAAGATTATTTTAATTCTAAATCAAAAATAACCGGGGCTCAATTGTATGCTTATTGTAATGAACTAGCTAAAAAATACGGATGGGAGTTTGGAGGAGAGATTGCTGGACATATTGTTGGACAATATCCTCATGAAAAACTTGAAAAAGAGGATAAAACTAATTACATTCATCCTGATAATCACACTAATATGTTTGATTTAAACAAGAAGGGTGAGAAAAAACATTGGATTTTAGAAATCCACTTTGTTGATAAAGAAAAAGAAATCGGAGGGTTTTTTGAACAATTATTGGCATAATATTTGAAATTATAAATAAAAACAAAACTATGGGAAGTAAATTTTTTGGAAATAGAATGGAAAAAAATGCTCCAAACAAAAAAGGAGTAAAACAAAACTTTAAAAACAAATCCAGTAATGCTAAATCAGGTGGTGTAAGAAAAACTGGAAGAGGAAGTTAGTATTTAATATCTGTAGAAATTTTAAAACAATTTAAAAAATGAAGAATTTAAAAACATTTATATTATTATTCAACTTTATATTTTTGTCTATGTCAGCCCAAACTGATAAAAAGGCAACTGTATTAATTGATATTGAAAGTAGCTCTATAAAATGGGTTGGAGAAAAAATTACTGGCAGCCAGCACTACGGTTCTTTAACCTTTGAAAAAGGCGAACTGATTTTTTGCGAGCAAGATCAGAAAAATAACCCTAATCTTTGTAGTGGTAGTTTTACAGTTGATATGAACTCTATTTCGGTTGAAGATTTATCTGGAGGAAGTAAACAGAGGTTGGAGGGTCATTTAAGATCTGATGATTTTTTCTCTGTTGAAAAACATAACAAATCTAAACTTACAATACTCTCATCAAAAAAAATTGAAAACGGTTATTTAGTTGACGGATCTCTTACCATTAAAGAAATAACACACCCTATTCAATTTGAGTTAATAAGTGAAGCTGGTGGATTTGTTTCAAATTTAGTTTTCGATAGAAGTAAATATAATGTCCAATACGGTTCAGGAAGCTTTTTCGAAAACTTAGGTGATAGATTGATTCTTGACGACATTAAGCTTTCTGTAAATCTTTACATCAAGCAAATGAATGTTGTCGACTAAAAATTTAAATTTATAGACTAATTACATAATTATATCGACTAAATTCTTATTTTCGCTTTTTTATGAAAATAAGAACTTTAGAACCTAAAGATATAAAACAAGTAATTGATATTTGGACTAATTCTTTTAGTGGAAATTTTAGTAAACCTGTTAACCCGAAATATCTTAGTGATCCAAACTCATCAACAATTGTTATCTCCATTGAAGATATAATCGTTGGAGTAGCCTCAATACATATTATCAAAAAACTAACAAGAATCCTAGGTATCATTGAAGATGTTGCCGTAAATGAAAAATATAGAGGTAAAGGAGTAGGAAAAAAATTAGTTGAAAGGTTAATTCTAATAGGAAAGCAAAAAAACTGTGATAAAATTGTTCTTAGTTCGTCTGACGAAAATTCAAAATTTTATGAAAAAATAGGGTTTAAAAAAAAGGAACTTCAAATGGTAATTAGAAACTAATGTGCGGAATAGTTGGATATATAGGTGAAAAGCCTGTTTATGATATTTTAATTAATGGACTAAAAAAATTAGAATACAGGGGCTACGATTCGTCAGGGTTAATGATTTACAACGACGAATTGTTAATCAAAAAAAGTAAAGGGAAGGTGTCTGCTCTTGAAAATCTGTTTATTAATGAAAAAGATAAAAAGGGGACAATTGGAATTGGTCATACAAGATGGGCGACTCATGGACCTCCAAATCAAGTGAACTCACATCCTCACGTTTCAAATTCAGGTGAAATTTCTTTAGTCCACAATGGGATTATTGAGAATTACGATTCGATAAAAAAAATTCTTTTGAAAAAAGGGTATACTTTCAGTTCAGATACAGATTCAGAAGTATTAGTTAATCTAATTGAGGATATTAAAAAAACCAAAAAGGTCAAATTAGGAAAAGCTGTTTATTACGCGTTAAAACAAGTTGTTGGAGCATATGCTATTGTTGTCTTTGACTCAACAAACCCAAAAGAGCTTGTCGGAGCTAGACTCGGAAGTCCTTTGGCAATTGGCGTTGGAGAATCTGAATATTATTTTGGTTCAGATGCAACCCCGTTTTTAGAGTTTACTAAAAGATGTGTTTACTTGAACGACGATGAGATGGTAATTGTAAATTTAAAAAAAGGACTTACTTTAAGAGAAATCAAAAAAGACTCTATAATTGACCCATACGTTCAAGAGTTAAAACAAGATATTGAAGCTGTTGAAAAAGATGGTTATGATCATTTTATGTTAAAAGAGATTTTTGAACAACCTCAATCAATTACAGATACTTTTAGAGGAAGGTTATTGTCACCTGAAGAAAAAATTTCTATCTCTTCTCTAAAAAAATATTATGAAAAATTCAGTTCTGCAAACAGAATTATTTTTATTTCTTGTGGGACATCCTGGCATTCAAGTCTATTGGGAGAATACTTTTTTGAAGAATTATTAAGAATTCCTGTTGAAGTTGAATATGCTTCTGAATTTAGATATAGAAATCCTATTATTAATAAAGGAGACATCGTTATTCCTATATCACAATCTGGGGAAACTGCTGATACACTTGCTGCTATAAAAATGGCTAAAGAAAAAGGAGCTTTTTTATACGGAATTTGTAACGTAGTTGGATCGTCAATTGCTAGAGAGACCCATACTGGTATATATACACATGCAGGCTCTGAAATTGGTGTGGCATCAACAAAAGCATTTAGCTGCCAAATAAGTTTGCTGTTACTTATGGGGCTTTTCTTGGCTGAAAAACTTGGAACAATTGAAAGCAAACGCTATAAAAGAATTCTCAATGAACTGTATGAATTACCTAAAACTATAGAAAAGGTTTTAAAATCTAATTCATTAATTGAGGATATTGCTGAAAATTATCTTGATGCATCAAACTTTCTATATCTAGGAAGAGGATATCATTTCCCAATTGCTCTTGAGGGGGCTTTAAAACTTAAAGAGATTTCCTACATTCATGCCGAAGGCTATCCTGCTGCAGAAATGAAACACGGCCCTATTGCTCTTATTGATGAAAATATGCCGGTAGTTGTAATTGCCACAAAAAAGGGTAATTATCACAAGGTTGTTAGCAACATAATGGAAATTAAAGCTCGTGGGGGTAAAATTATAGCGGTTGTTAGTGAGGGCGATGAAGAAATAGAACAATTAGCTGATCACATCATCGAAATTCCAAATTGCGATGAACTTATTGCTCCAATTTTAGCTAATATTCCGCTTCAACTTTTATCTTATCATATCGCAAATAAAAAAGGTTGTGATATTGATCAGCCTAGAAATTTAGCAAAATCCGTTACCGTAGAGTAATCTTTTCCAACCCCAATATTCTTAGGATTTAAGGTTGTATTAGTTCCACTAAAAAATATGTAATTTTACACTATGTCATCTACTTTTTTAAATTCGTGTTTACTTCAGTTTAGATACTACAAAGAACTAGGTGAAAAAACAATTGAACAAGTACCGGAGATTAAATTGTCATTTCAAATAAATAATGAAACAAATAGTATAAATACGATTGTAAAACACCTTAGTGGTAATATGGTCTCTAGATGGACAGATTTTTTAATTTCAGATGGAGAAAAAGAATCTAGAAATAGAGATGATGAATTCGAAGACACTATCAAATCTAAAAAGGAATTGATGGAAATTTGGGAAAAAGGATGGAAGGTTTTGTTTGACACTCTTGAGAAACTTAATTTTCAAGATTTAGAAAAAATTATATACATAAGGAACGAAGGTCATACAGTAACCGAGTCTATTAATAGACAACTTTGTCATTATTCATACCACGTAGGACAGATAGTAATGATTGGAAAAATCATTTGTGGAAACAAATGGAACTCGTTATCAATCCCTAAAGGAGAAAGTCAATCCTTCAATATGAAAAAGTTTTCAAAAGAAAGAGACAGAAGACATTTCTTGAAGTAATATTTTTAAGGGTTATATACCATTTTTTAGAACTCACTTATATATTCGAATCAATTCAATATCAAAATCTGAATATTCCATAACCTCAGGTTGGTTCAAAATCCTTTGTTTTTTCTCTATTTTCTTCCAAATAACAGAAACTAAAGAGGGATAGAAATCTTTTCCCATTGAACTCTTAAATCCTAATCTATTTAGTTCTTTTGATATACTCCTGTACCCTAACCCTTGATTTTTAAGTTTTATGATTTTATCATGAGTTTTTTGATGAGAATTATCTAATTTTCTTCTATACACAAATTGGTTTGTAATAATCCTAAGATTGAATGTAAGAAATGGTATTGGGGTTGGAATACCTATATCCGTTAAAGTGGAGTAGTTACTCGTGACAATTACTCTTACCCTATTGGTTACCTAAAGATATCTAAAATATTCAATAATGAAGGTTTGAAAATACCTCGTGGAAGTATCTTAAAGAACAACAGTTTTCTTTCATTTAAAAAAAGTAAAGATTCGAGAGGAACGAATTAATAGAAAGGATATCGTTGAAATTTCTAATGTCACAATAGAAAATAATATCTATAATTAATTGGGTTTATAAAATAAACGACACTCTTAGCTTAGATCAGTTTTCTTAAAATTTAATATTAAGATAATAGTTAATATATTTAAATTATTTTTTTTCTTATAGTATTAATTGTTAAAAAAAAGCAGTTAATTTTTAGATAATAATAAGGTAAAAGAAATACACGGAATTTTATGATTCAATATATGATTGCACTAATTTAGATTGCCAAATTCTTAATTTTAGGTTAAATTTATGTATATTTCGAACATAAAAATCAATTCAAACAATTATATGAAGACAATTATTACACTTTTTTGTATGTGTTTTAGCTTAGTAGCTTTTTCACAAACTACCGTTACTGGTAATGTTGTAGACGAATCCCAAGAATCAATTTTAGGAGCAAATATTACTTTAATGGGTGTTGCTATTGGAACATCTACAGATTATGATGGTAATTTTACCTTAACAGTTGATCAGGAACTGCCATTTTCAATTCAAATTAGTAACATTGGTTATCAAACTATTACTCAAGAAGTAACAGCTAATAACCAAATGCTTAATATTACATTAATAGAAGGAGACCAATTAGACGAAATTGTTCTTTCCGCTTCTAGAACTCCTGAAAGTGTTAGAGAATCTCCTGTAACTATCGAAAGATTTGATGCCAGAGATATTAAAAACGCAACCTCACCTGACTTTTATGCCAGTTTAGAAAACCTAAAAGGTGTTGATATCAATAAAGGGAGTTTAACATTTAGTTCGTTAAATACTCGTGGCTTTGCAACATTTGCAAATACTCGTTTTGTTCAATTAGTCGATGGAATGGATAATTCTTCACCAGCGTTAAACTTTGCTATTGGAAACTTTCTAGGATTGAACGAATTAGACGTTCAGAGTGTTGAATTATTACCTGGAGCTTCTTCTGCGCTATATGGTGCGAATGCTTTTAATGGTATTCTTTTTATGACGAGCAAAAGTCCTTTTGATGATCAAGGAGTTAGCGTATATGTAAAAACCGGAATTACTTCACAACAAGCTGCCGGAGATAATAACTTTTACGATTTTGGAATTAGAGCTGCACATAAGTTCAGTGACAAATTTGCAGCAAAAGCAAATTTTTCATACTTACAAGGTACAGAATGGTATGCTACAGACACCAATCAATACAACCTAAATAAACCTGGAACACCAGATACTGTTATCCCATTTGAAAATCAACCTGCACACGATGGATTGAATATTTATGGTGATGAGGTAAGTTTAGGTGCACAAGGTACAAATTTAAATGAAGTTGGTCAATCAATAGAAGCTCTTGGATTAATTCCAGCTGGATCAAGCGCTCTTATTCCAGCAGTAAATGTATCAAGAACAGGATATAGAGAACAAGATGTTACTACCTATGAGGCTGCAAGTGGTAAAGCAGATTTCTCTTTAAACTATAGACCAACAGGAGGAGATTTAGAAATAGTTTGGAATTCTAAATTTGGATTTGGAAGAACAATCTATCAAGGTGCTAATAGGTATCAATTGGATAACTTCTTAATGCAACAACATAAATTAGAACTAAGAAGTAAAGACTTTTTTGTTAGAGGGTATATGACAAGTGAAGATGCTGGTAATTCGTACGATATGCGATTTACGGGTATTAATTTAGCTAAAATTAATGCGAATGAATGGTTTGGTTCTTATATAGAAAATTATCTTGGAGCAACTATAGGTGGTCAGAATAATGAACAAGCACATGCATTTGCCAGAATTCAAGCGGATAGCGCCACATTGCCAGATGGTACTCCTTTAACTTTACAACCAGGAACACCCTCATACAATGCCGCTTATGATCAAATTATTCAAGATCCAGATGTTAACTCTGGATCAAAATTTGTTGATCAAACAAAAATGTATGTTGGTGAGGGTAATTATAATTTCAGAAGTCTTTTAAAGGATTATATGGATCTTCAAGTGGGAGGTTCTTACAGACAATATTCATTAAACTCTGATGGAACAATTTTCACCGATTATGATGGGCCTATTGAGTATGGTGAATTAGGCGCTTATGTGCAAGGTTCAAAAAAATTCCTAGCAGAAGAAAGATTAAAATTAACAGCTTCTATTCGTGTTGATAAAAATGATTTTTTCGATGCTAAATTTTCGCCAAGAGTTTCTTTAAATTATTCAGCGGGTGATAAAAAGCAACACAACATAAGAGGTTCCTACCAAACAGGATTTAGAAATCCAGATACGCAAGCATTGTTTATAGGATTTGATGTTGGTAGAGCAATTTTAGTAGGTTCCTCTCCAGATAACTTAGATAGAAGATTGCCAGGAACAGATTTAACAGGTCAAGATGCTTACTTTAATTCTTATACAAGGACATCAGTAGAAGCGTTCGCTGCGACTGGAGATCCAACTTTATTAGAAGCGACAGTAACTTCCCTTGTTCAACAAGAAAAAGTTACTGCTTTTGATATTGGGTATAGAGGTAAAATTGGACCAATTAATTTAGATGCGAATCTTTACTATAATATGTATGATGGATTTATCAATCAAAAAATTGTAATTACTCCTGAAAATGGCAGTACTGCCGATGGTTCTGCTATCGCTGATATCGTTACTGGTCAATATAAAGCTTTTCAATTATACACTAATGCTACTGAACAAATCCAATCTTATGGTTTTGTGGTTGGAGGTAATTTTAAATTTGCTGAGAATTTTGTTTTTGGAGTAAATTATACTTATGCTAAATTTGATTTTGATCAAACTAAAGAGCCAGATTTTGCTGCTGGGTTTAATACTCCAGAGAATCAGGTAAAAATTTCAATTGGAAATCCGAAATTATTTAAAAACTTTGGATTTAACATTGATGGACGTTATAAAGGTTCATATTTATGGGAATCGAGTATTGCTAATGCAGTGATGCCAGAAATATATGTTGTAGATGCTCAGATAAATTATGGAATTCCTGCAATAAAATCTGTTATTAAAGCAGGTGCAACAAATCTAGGAGGTAATGAGTATCAAAGTGCAGTAGGTACTGGATTTATTGGATCTCAATATTACATCTCTTTAACTATAAATAATTAATAATAAATAATAGTAATATGAAAATATTTAATTTATACAAAAGTATTGGAGTACTTGCTTTAGCAATTACTTTATTGACATCTTGTTCTAATGATCAATATTGGAGTGATCCAGTAACAGAAACACTTCCTTCATTAACTTCAGGTTCTGCAGATTTTTCTAATTATGTAGCTCTTGGAGCTTCTTTTTCTGCCGGAGTTAGTAGTGGCTCATTATTTATTGCGAGTCAAAACAATTCGTTTCCAAATTTATTATCAGGAGCTTTGGCAAATGCTGGTGGGGGTGAATTTAGACAACCAATGGTAAGTGATAATATTGGAGGTTTACTTTTAGGAGGGGTACAAATAGCAGGTCCTAGATTGTATTTTAACGGAGTAGGACCAGTTTATTTGGATGCTACACCGACAACTGAAGTTACAAATATTTTAACTGGACCTTTTAACAACATGGGTGTTGGGGGAGCTAAAAGTTTTCATTTTGTAGCGCCAGGTTATGGTAATCTTGCGGGTGTTCCTTTAGGTTTAGCAAATCCTTATTTTGCACGAATGGCTTCAAGTCCTAATGCAACAGTATTAGAAGATGCAGTGTCTCAAGATCCAACATTTTTCACAATATCTGTAATGGGGGGTAATGATGTTTTAGGTTATGCTACTTCAGGAGGAGTTGGAACGGACCAAACAGGAAATTTAGATCCTTCTACCTACGGGACAAACGATATTACAGATCCAAACGTATTTGCATCTGTTGAAAATTCGATAGTAGCTGCTTTAACCGCTAATGGAGCTAAGGGAGTACTTTCTAACGTTCCTTATGTAACCGATTTACCATATTTTACTACGGTTCCTTTTAACGCTGTACCTTTAGATGCAGCAACTGCTGCATTATTAAATGGTGCTTACGCCGAGTACAATGGAGGATTGTTATTAGTAGAATCACTAGGGTTAATAACAGCTGAGGAGAGAGCATCAAGAACTGTTTCTTTTTCAGAAGGCCAAAATGCAGTTACTTTAGTAGATGAAGACTTGACAGATTTAAGCGCTTTAGGTCTTCCTAATTATAGACAAGCAACATCAAATGATTTAGTAGTTCTACCAGCGAGTTCATTTATAGGTACTTTAGTAGATAACAATCCGCAGTTAATAAATGGGCTTTCTGTTCCTTTAGCAGATAATTGGGTTTTAACTGATATTGAGATTCAGAATGTATTGACCGCTACAGATGCATATGCTGCAACAGTAGAAGCGCTTGCTGATACATACGGTTTAGCTTTTGTAGATTTAAGACTTGTTTTAGCTGAAGCAGCTACCACTGGGATCATGTTTGATGAATTTATGATGACTACAGATCTAGTAACGGGAGGTTTGGTGAGCTTAGATGGTGTCCATTTAACTGCTAAAGGTTATGGGTTAATGGCAAATGAATTTTTGGAGCAAATAGATGCAACTTATGGTTCTAATTTTGGAGCATCTAGCTCTATGGTTAAAGCAGGTGATTTGGTTGTTATCTATCCAGAAGGGTTATAATAATTGATTTCTATAAAAAATACAAAAAAACCGAAGTTAAATACTTCGGTTTTTTTGTATACTATAAATTTCTAGTGTATTACTGATTAATTATAGGTATAATTAAAAGGTATTAGTTAGAAATAAAAATATAGAGTTTAGGCTTGTATATTTTCATTATAAAAAACTATATTTGCAGCGTTTAAAATAGGGGATATTTACAACCCTAATAGTACTAAAAAATAAACAGTTAATAATGTCAAAAGTTACAGGTAAAGTTGCTCAAATTATCGGACCCGTTGTAGATGTTGAATTTTCAAACGGATCAGAACTTCCAAAAATTTACGATTCTCTTGAAGTAAATAATAATGGAAAATTATTGGTATTAGAGGTGCAATCACATATTGGAGAAAATACGGTGAGAACTATCTCTATGGATTCAACAGATGGATTAAGTAGAGGGGTTGATGCAATAGCAACAGGACTTCCTATTCAAATGCCAATTGGAGATGATATCTATGGACGTCTTTTCAATGTTGTTGGAGATTCAATTGATGGTATCGGTAATTTGCCAAAAACAGGAGAAAACGGAATGTCAATTCACAGGGATGCACCAAGATTTGAAGATCTTTCTACTTCTACAGAAGTTCTTTTTACAGGGATTAAAGTAATTGATCTTATCGAACCTTATGCAAAAGGTGGTAAGATTGGTTTATTTGGTGGAGCAGGTGTTGGTAAAACAGTACTTATACAAGAGCTTATTAATAATATAGCAAAAGGACATGGTGGGCTTTCAGTATTTGCTGGAGTAGGAGAGCGTACTCGTGAAGGAAACGATTTACTTCGTGAAATGTTGGAGTCTGGAATTATAAAATATGGTGACGACTTCTTACATTCTATGGAAGATGGAGGTTGGGACCTTTCAAAAGTTGAAAAATCTGCTTTAAAAGAATCCAAAGCAACCTTCGTTTTTGGACAAATGAACGAACCTCCTGGGGCTCGTGCACGTGTTGCATTATCAGGTTTAACAATTGCTGAATATTTCCGTGATGGAGCCGGAGATGGACAAGGAAAAGATGTTCTTTTCTTCGTAGATAATATTTTCCGTTTTACACAAGCAGGATCTGAGGTGTCAGCACTTTTAGGTCGTATGCCTTCAGCGGTAGGATACCAACCAACATTAGCTACCGAGATGGGAGCAATGCAAGAGCGAATTACTTCAACTAAAAGAGGTTCTATTACCTCTGTACAAGCGGTTTACGTTCCTGCAGATGATTTAACAGATCCAGCACCAGCAACAACATTTGCTCACTTAGATGCAACAACGGTATTGTCTCGTAAAATTGCTGAGCTAGGTATTTATCCAGCGGTAGATCCATTGGATTCTACTTCTAGGATTTTAACTGCTGATATTTTAGGAGATGAACATTATGACTGTGCTCAACGTGTAAAAGAGTTATTACAACACTACAAAGAATTACAAGACATTATCGCAATTTTAGGGATGGAAGAGTTATCTGAAGAAGATAAACTTTCTGTATATAGAGCTAGAAAAGTTCAACGTTTCTTATCTCAACCTTTCCACGTTGCTGAACAATTTACCGGGATTCCAGGATGTTTAGTAGATATTAAAGATACTATTAAAGGATTTAATATGATAATGGATGGTGAATTAGATAAATTACCTGAAGCTGCATTTAACCTTAAAGGAACCATTGAAGAGGCTATCGAAGCTGGTGAAAAAATGTTAGCTGAAGTATAATAGCACACTTAATAATAATTGTATGTATTTAGAAATAGTAACTCCAGAAGCTTCTTTAGTAAGTGGTGAAGTAGAATCTTTAACAGTACCCGGAGTAGATGGTGAGTTTCAAATGTTAAATAACCATGCATCTATTGTTTCATCATTACAAAATGGAAAAGTAAAATTTAAAGGAGCACCTACTTTTACTAAAGGATTTGAAGACAAATTCGTTAAGGAAAAAGACGGTAGATGGTCTTTACAAATAAATAGTGGTACCATCGAAATGAAAGATAATAAAGCAGTTGTTTTGGCAGATTAAGTCTAAGAGCTATTATGTTATAAAAAAATCCCAAATTTTATTAATTTGGGATTTTTTTATTTTAAAACTTTAAATTTATTAACTATTATTTAATAACGGTTTTTAAGGTAATTTCTTCTTTTTAATCGTTAGGTGAGGTTTCAAAATTGTAAAGCATAGATTGTCATACTGTGTTTAGAACAACTCATTTTCACTGTTTTAACAAGCTGTTTTTTATCTTTTAAAATTTAATTTTAATCGATACTTTTTATTGAAAATGGATTACATATTTAAAAATAACTTTATTTTTGCTTTTTAATAACTTGGCTATGAAAATAAAATATAAATTCTTGTTTGTTACTTTATTATTTGGAATGGTTTCTCTTTCACAAGAGACTACTTCTGAGGAACAATTAGATGAAATATTAATTACTTCCAGCAGAATAGATTTGCCATTTTCTGAAAACTCTAGAACCATTACTGTGATTACTTCTGAAGATATTAAAAATAGTACCGCAACCAATGTTACTGATTTGTTGCAGAGCGTTGCAGGACTTGATATTAGAAGAAGAGGAATTGACGGTATGCAATCAGATATTTATATTCGTGGGGGACAATTCAATCAAACTTTAATCTTGATCGATGGTTTTAAAACGGAAGATCCACAAACTGGACACCATACCATGAATATGATGATTCCTATAGAAGATATTGAACGAATTGAAATAATTAAAGGGCCATCAGCAAGAATATTTGGTCAAAATGCATTTTCTGGAGCGGTTAATATTGTAACAAAAAGCAATGTCAAAGAGCAATTAAAATTGGAACTAGGAAGTGGTTCATATGGTAAATTAAGCCTAGGACTTACTGCAGCAACTAACCTTGAAAAATCAAGTCATTTGGTTAATTTTGAATACAATGGTAGTAAGGGTTATCGTGAAAATACAGACTATAATAATATTAATTATTTTTTAAAGAGCAGTATACAAACCAATCATCAGCCCATTGATGTAATAGCAACATTCATAGATCGAAAATTTGGGGCTAGTAATTTTTATACCAATAATCCAGTATATAACGAATATGAGGAAACTCAAACAAGTTTGGTTGGGATTTCAACTTCTATCAACAAAAACAATTGGACCTTTAAACCAAAATTATATTGGAAAAGAGGACAAGATATGTTTGTTTTAAAGAGGGACGATCCAAGCTTTTCTAGAAACTTTAATATTACCAATAAAATAACCGCAGAAGTAAATTCTTCGTTTAAATCTTCATTGGGAATTACAGGCATTGGATTAGATCTTTCTGAAACTACTTTATCAAGTAACAACCTAGGAGATCAAAATAGAACGGTTGTTAATATGTTTGTAGAACATCGTCTTTTATTAATAAATAATAAATTAGATATCACTCCCGGAGTTTCGTTGAGTTATTATTCGGATTTTGATTTTTATGCATTTCCAGGATTGGATGTTGGATATTCATTTTCCAATAATTTAAAAATTTATGGGAATATTGGCTATTCTTATAGAGTCCCCACTTACACTGAATTATACACTAATATTCCAAACTTTCTATCAGGTAATTCAGAGTTAAAACCTGAAAAAGCACTTGCAGAAGAATTAGGAATAAATTACACCATCAAGAAATTAGAATTGACTGGGGCGATTTTTAGAAGAGAAGCGAAGGATTTGATAGATTACATTAAGGAAACAGAAGAAAGTCCAATTTTTGTAGCTCAAAACCTAAGAGAAGTGACAACATCTGGATTTGAATTAAATGCAGCTTATAATTTTATCCTTTTTAATAATTCTCAGAGAGTGAAATTAGGTTATACTTTTTTGGAAGATGATTATCATGATACAAATGTTTTCGCTTCAAGGTATTTAATAGACACTTCAATAAAGAATCATTTTACTGGAGTGTTTGATTTTACGATTGCTAAAATTATAAAGCCTAGTATTACCTATAAATATGTAGATAGACCACAAGAATCCTATAGTATTGTTGATGCAAAACTTGCTGCAGCTATTAAATCATTTTCTGTGTTTATACTATTTAATAATATTTTTGATACAGAATATTATGAAAAGGATAATGTAATTATGCCAAGGAGTAATTTTGAGTTTGGACTGACTTATACATTTAAATAAAAATCAATATTTACTGGGTTAAAAGCAAATATCTCTGTTAAAATAAATCAAATTTAATCGCTTTTATAAAATTTGAGAAGTTTGTAAAATAATACAGTTCCAACATACAAAGCAATTCCATAGCAAGTATGACAAATAAAAGTTCGTAGCAGTAAAATTTCTTTAATAGAACTATCAGCTCCAGCCCATCCCAGGCCAAGTGCGGGCATTTCTAGATACAAAGGCATAAACATAAATAACCACATCATAATTAATGCAGGTAGTATTTTTGGTCTGGATTTTAGGATTTTAAAACTAAGTAAAAAATACAAATAAGTGTCCATGAGGCAGACAAGTATATGTGCTGATAGTCCAACAAATGTTTCTCCTTTTAATTTGGGGATTTTCGAAAAATTTGGATCTGGAAATAAAGCCTCTCCACTAAATAAGGTGATAATATATCTCCCTAAACTTTGATAGCCTGCCAAGACTGATCCCATATCATAAATTTCAGCAACTATTTTTGCAGAAGTATCAATAACTATTGCTCCAAAAATTCCAACAAAAAGCAACGCTATTATTTTTATTTTAATACCATGGTCATTAAAATAGTTGTTGCTCATACTATGTCAGGCTGTATATAATTTATTGTATTGTGTTAACGAATCTAAATAGATTTTTTTAAAAATAAAAATCAAGCAATATTTTATGCTATTGATTGGCTTAAATTGATTGATTTAGCCAATCATTGTGTTTTATACTTTATCAACTCATTGACCTTATCGTAAACTAAAAACGATTCCCAGCCTCGATATAACAAATAATCAGCTAGTTTTTTTCTTTTTTTTTGTAGGTTATTTTCAGAACTTAATTGAAAATATCGTTTTTGTGCCAATTCGCTAAACGTGTTTTCATAGTCTTTGTCAGTAATCTCTTTTAGTCCTAAATCAATATTATATTTAGAAATGTCTCTATGCCTGAGTTCTCTTACAATACGTTGTTTCCCCCATTTTTTATGGTTGAATTTCCCTCTTGTAAATGCTTGTGCAAATCGAGTTTCATTTAAGAAATTATGTTTTAATAAATGAAGAATAATGATATCGATTGCATCAGGAATCATTCTCATTTCTCTCAGTTTTTGATTCACTTCTTTATGACAACGTTCTTGGTAAACACAATAACCCTCAAGTTTAGAAGTCGCTTCTTTTAGGGTGTATGTTTTTTGATAATTGGAATTCACTAAAAATTTTATTTCTCAAATTTAATTAAAAAAAAGGCATAAAAAAACCTCCTAAGTTTTCACAAAGGAGGTTTTTTTCAGGTTATTTTATCTTCGAATCATCTTTGTCTACAAAGTGATATTCTAGATACGTGTAAGCATCT
>ENA-OQVM01002260-OQVM01002260.1-marine-metagenome-genome-assembly--contig:-NODE-2260-length-22883-cov-4.741691_pt1 | contig 22883 bp, 22 predicted proteins | sample MGYA00237776_ERZ505498 | MGnify/ENA primary metagenome ERZ505498 (study PRJEB26159, sample SAMN06265151) | marine metagenome | isolation source: Helgoland LTER site | place: Germany:Helgoland, sampling... | reverse complement strand
TTTTAACCACAGGCATATCCTCTTCAGTAAGTTCTGCAATATACTTTACCAAGAATGAAACAAGCTACTAATGAAGTAAGTGAAGACTTGCCATTGTTTGTTCAGCAAACTATATTAAAAAAAAACCTTCCTCCCTGATCCTAAGCGAGGTGGAAGGTTTAGTTTAGAAATCAAATTACTGAATATTCAGGGAAAACAGTAAATTAAAATCGGTTTCGCCGTCGTTGGCTCCTGATGTCGAGGTTTTTACATCAGGCTGGTGTTTTAGCCTAACTGTAAAAGTGCCTCCTGATAAAGCCGTTACAGCGGTAGTCCATGTGGTGGAGAGACCAACCGGATTGCCGTTTTCATCCTTGTCATTATAAGAAATGGGGTCTGAAGCTGTATCTATATTGCCATTCCCCGCTGGGTTGGTAAAGGCATTATCGGAGAAGCCGAAGAAAAATTGATGCTCATTAGCCTCTTCCAATATTTCGTCACCTATATCCTCGCCGGGAGTTTCTAAATTATTGAATATTTCAAAGGTAAGGGTGTATGTTTTACCGGCATCCAAATCAATCTCGTTTAATATTACCAACTCTTGTATTCCAATTCCATCAGGGTCTTGTGCTGTAGCTTCAACCACATCATTGGCATCTGCAGTATTGGTAAAAACAAGCGTTACGTCTGTGATGACCTCCAGCTCATTTTCTTCTTCTGGTACATCATCGTCTTTACTACAACTGGTCACTAAGATGGTTCCAAAAAGAAGGGCTATCAATCTAAAATTTCTAAATCTGTGTATTTTCATTGTGTTTATTTTTATTTTATAATTATTTTAAGTGTGTTATTATATTTTATTGTTTTTCAAGGGGGTCTTATCATCAGTATAGTTTTAAGAGTATTATTTTTATTTATTATTTTTTCCTTTAAAAGAATAATTGAGCGTAAAAAGCAAATTTCTTCCCAGGTCATCAGCGAAGTATCTCATTTCATTGAGGTAATCACGGTAACGGCTATTTAAAAGGTTTTGCGCCGCAATACTTCCACTTAAGTTTTTCCACTTAAAATTCCATGAAAGGTTTAGTAGAAAATAGTCTCGGGGAGCATTCATAAAGTCAAAAATTTCGGAGTCTATTGTAATTATTTTACTGCCGTCTATCAAGCTTTGGGGTAAAACCGTTCGTGGGGCCCGTAATTGGCGAAAAGTATAACTATATCTGATAATCCATTTAGAGGTTTTGAATCCCCATACTTTTCCTAGGTCCCATTGTATTTCAAGACTTGTGGAAATGGGGGGTTGGTTTATCAAAGGCACATTTTCAATTATGTTCTTTGACCATAAATAGCTGAAACCAAGAATCCCTGAGATGTTTTTGTCCAACTCTTTTTGCCAACTGTAATCAGCACCTAGGAATAGCGCATTCGCCTGATCAAAAATAAATGCTGGTGTAGGACCTCTTATGGTTCCAAATACACCTATTGGTCGATCAAAAATATAGTTCTCGATATAATGAGAGTATACGGTCAAGTTATGAAAGTTGCCGTTTCTGTAGGTTTTAAATTCATTGATAAACTTATATCCTTTTTCAGGTTCTACGACACTTTTATCCAATGGTAATATATCATCGGTACTAAGCACACCATTGTTATCGGTGAAACGGAGTAGACCAAATGTGGTTTTAAAACCATGTTGCCCAAAACTGAAGAGTTCTGCCATATTCGGGGTACGCCAAGCAGTACCCAAATTTGTCCTGAACGAGGTATTTTCAGAGAGTTGTCTCGAATACCCAAATGATGCAGTAAGGTTTGCAAAACTATAATCATCTCTAAAAATATTTTGATTAGCCTTCCTTCCCCTCACATCATCGAATTCAAAATCGATTCGAACTCCTGCCTCTACGGTATTTTTTCCAAACTTTAACCTTTCAGTGCCAAAAGCACTATATCTGCTTATATTGTAATTTGGAATAAAAGGGGTAGTATCAGTGCCCGGATTATTGTCATTGTCTTGACTAAAATATTGAATTCCAAAGAGGCCATCTAATCTACTCCAATTGGGATGTCTCCACTCCAGTTGATAATCATAAGTAATTAGATCAAGATCGATAATCGGTTTTTTGGAATTTCTTCTTACGTCAAATTCATCTCTTTTATTGAGCTGCATTCCTCCGCGGAGACTAAGTTTTCCTTTATTAGAATACCAATTTATTTCCGCCTTTGCCAAGTGATGCTGTATAGTTTGATTTGGCGCATCAATATCATAAGAAAAGGGATCAATAATAATTGGAGCATCAGAATTTAGAGCTCTTACAAACGCATCACCACTGTGGGCTATAGATGACCTAAGAAGCGCTAAGTTTTGGTCGACGAAACTATAGTAAATTTTAAAATCCCAATTTTTAAGATGCCGAAGTACACCAAAACTGAATGATTTTTCCTCCTTGCCCGTATTGGTAAGGCTATAATCAGGGGCTTTTCGATCACCAATTTTGTTGAAATTTCCATTTAGAAAATAACCCCACTTATTAGAACCCTTAACGATCTCCAAATTCGTGTTAATTCCACCACCATTAGTTTGAAAACCAGTTCCAAGATTAATATATAGTGGAGTATTGAGGCGCAGCGAATTGGATTCTACAATAATTACACCACCAAGCGCTTCAGGGCCAAAACGTACACTAGAAGCTCCTTTAATAACAGTAATACTATTTGCTGAGGTAATATCTATTTCGGGGGCATGGTCTGTTCCCCAATTTTGAAACCCATGTTTTAAGCCATTATTCAAGACCAAGATTCGATTTCCAGAAAGACCATGGATAACGGGTAATTGAATATTAGTGCCAGCGGAGGTAAATGTCACCCCTTGCAGCCCTGATAAAGCAGCCGCTAAAGACTGTGTCGCATCTCCTGTAATTTCATTCTTTCCTAATGTAACTTGAGAAATTGTTTCCGTTCCTTTTTCCTTTATTTTTTGAGCTTGAACAGTCACCTCGTCTAACCCCGTTACCTTTTGGGTCAAATATAAATGGGGAAGTGAACTATTTTCATGGTGATGATGGCTTGTGGATCCGGAATAGCCCAAGCACGATATAATTAACGTATTATTATTTGAGCACAAGTCATCAATCAAAAAGTTTCCGACTTTATCTGTAAGGGTGAATTTCTCCGTATCCTGAATTTTAATAGTGACGTTGGCTATCGGCTCTTTGGTCACAATATCCAAAACCTTTCCAGTAACTGAATAGGGACAGTATTTTTCTTGCGTCATTACTGAATTTGACCAAATAAATAAAAAAAGGGATAATATAAATTGATGTTTCATGCTTTAGCAAGCAAAAATTAATTTTCTAAATGATGTTGTTTGTTTTTTAAATTGTAGGGTACAATTAAACTTGAACTAACCTTTATAGTCTTGTGACTAAAGGATAGTATTTATTTAATGATTCTTTATTTTGAGGAGGAGGAGGTCTACCGAAATAGGTGTCATTGATTGGTATTGATATACAAATACTATCATAATGACTTTCTAGTTGGGAAAAAAAAGGAATAATGTCAATTTCAAAACCGTGATACTGTGGTGGAGTAGAAAATTTTAAGTTTTGATTATGGATGGCCTTTTCGCATAGTTCGCAATCATTAACATTCCTGTCATCGGAACAATCATGTAAATAAAGTTGTATAGCTGAAACCTTAAGAGCAATCAATACAATTAGAAAGAGCATGTAAGAATAATTCCTTTTTTCCAAAGACGATAAAATTGTTTTATTTGGCATCTACGCAACATTTGTCGTCTTCACATTGACAATAACGACGATTATAAAAGTGTAAAAAAACAAGGCCTAAGGTTGTTAGGTAAATAAATACTTCTGCTATATGTGCTATTTCCCATTTCTCATTAATAATAATCAATGCTAAGAGCATCCAAAGTGTCCAGAAAGTGTATTTTACGAACTGTTTTGAGGTATTGTAGGTAGACCAATACACAGCAAAAAAGGAAATTACAAGGAAAACTATATCTAAAATACCCCACCACCATGGATGCGTATCCTCAATAATTGCAGTATTGGAATATGCAACGAATAAAAATGGGGTGACCAAGCAATGAATAAAGCACATAGCACTTGCAGTAGCACCAATAATATCTGACCTTGAGGTGAAATTTATAATTTTCATTAACTATAAAACTTAATCATGGAATATGCTTATGAGGTAAAATATTTTATATTTCTGAGAGCAAAAGTAATTTATTTTTTTTAAATGCCACAGAGTTGCATTTATTTTATTTCTATTTTTGTGGAAAGAGACAAAAAGATGTATTGCTCTAAGTAAATGACACGCTAAATTTTAAGGAGAATAATCTGAATTTATGTTATTTTCGAATACAAAAACCGAAAGGGTTAATTTTCAAATAAATAGTTGATTATGAAAGAGGAAAGCTACAAACAACTTTTAGAACAAAAGGGATTAAAAAAAACTAAAGTTCGGATTACTTTGCTCCAACATTTTATGAGTATTGAACATGCACAGTCTTACAATGACCTTCAGGCAGCATTGGTAAATGAAGTTGATAAATCCACCTTATACCGAAGCCTAGCGAGTTTTGAGCAAGCGGGTATAATCCATAGTATTAACGACCATTCGGGCCTAACTAAGTATGCATTTGGACAACCTCCATCACAAGGTAACGAGCACGCACATTTTGTGTGTGAACAATGCAAAATGGTTTATTGTATGGGGAAATTAGCACCACTTCAACTTAATGTTCCAAAGGGATTTAAAACAAATAAAGTGCAGGCCATATTAAAGGGTGTTTGTTCTGATTGCTAGATGGTGTGGTTGAGACCTTACTTATCTTGACAAAACACCTAAAAGATAGACCCTGAATGGAGTCAAAAGGAAGTTATTTCAATTAACTTTAGTGGTGTTTTCTTTTAAACCACAGTCATATTATCTACAGTAAGTTCAAATAGGCTTAAAATAAACTTTACCAAGAATGAAACAAGCTTTAAAGGAATCTTTTCAATAAAACATATCCTTAAGGAAGTTTAAAAAAAAGGATGAAAATTACTTAATTATTTTTTTTCATTTGCAATAGTTTCTTTTGTCCCGTATCAAAATCTTTTGTGATAACAGCCCGGTCGTATTCTTCTCCTAATGCATTATAAGCTACATAGGTTAATTTGTCCTCATTTACAGTAATGACTTGGAAAAATTGGGTTTGCTCAGCTGATTTATCTAATTGGTAACCTTGTTTTGAATAACCCAGAATCTGTTGTTTATCCAATGGGTATTGTTTGGGGCCACTAACAGAGGTAATATACATGGTGCCTATATTTTCACCATCATTATTTGTTGAAATCTTAGGAGTATGACCACGAGCATATGTGTGATCATGACCATTAAGTACTATATCGACATTATATTTATCAAATAGTGGTTTCCATTTTTTTCGTGCATACTCGAAATCACGTCCTTTTGCAGGAGAAAATACCGAATGATGACATGTAATAATATTCCATTTGGCAGAAGATGCTTTTAACTGTTGATCGATGTATTTAGTTTGCTCTTCTAGTTTACCGTTAGAATTGAGTACAATAATTCTTATATCCTGATAATCTACTGTATAAACTGTTTCGTGTAATTTTGTGTTCAATTCTTTTTCAACCGGTAGTGTAAATTGAGGTTTCCATTGAATGGCGAGTTTTCTTTCTTTCCCATTATTTAAGGGTCTAAATTCATGATTTCCAACTACAGGTATTGCAGTCCATTGACTGTGGATAAACCCTCCCGCTTTATACCACTGGGCCCACTCATAGTCACTGTGAGCACTATTAATAAGATCGCCAGCATGGATTACAAAAGAAGCATCTGGAGCTGTTTGATAAGCCATTCTAATAACACGTGACCAATGAGAAAGTACATCGTTCTGGGCATCACCAAAGTAAACAAATTTTGTAGGTGCATACTCTTTTTTAGCTGTTTTAAATTGAATCCATTCGGACCAGTATTTATTGCCATCTCCAACTCTGTAAACATAGAGTTTATTTGGCTTTAATTTTTTAAACACTACACTGTGATAGTTAACTTTTAAAGAGTTATTTCCTTTATAAAGTCCTAAATCAAAAGGCTCTTTTACAGCATTATATACTTCAGTATTTTCTGTAAAATTTGAGTTTACTGTTGCTTCCGAAATCTGAGCAAAGGCTTTTTTTATGCTTGTATCTGTTCGCCAGGTTACGGCTCTTGATGAAGAAGGGTCTCCATGGAATGTGAGCATGATTCTATCTGGATTTTTGCTTGGAATTTCCCAATGATGAAGTCCTCCATGATCGTGTTGATGTTGACCGGAAACTTTTAGCGAAAAAAGAAAAATCATTAAGTTCATTACAAAAAAATTCACATAAAGAGATATTCTTAGTTTAGACTTGAAAAGTTTAGGCATACAGGAATAATTTTCTGGATTGTTTTTTATGGACATAATTCTATATTGTTGTAAATATAAATAATTAAGCATAGATGTTTTGAGCAGGCTTATGCAACAATATTAATTGTCAGTTAAAAACGACTAAATCATCAAAAGACGTCAGATAATGAAAATAAGCTTTAAAAACAGAAAAGCCTCTAAAGATAGAGACTTAACTGACAACTGAATTAGTTTCCAGCCATTGTAATTAATAAGAACAAGACAAATGTGATTAAAATTATTTTATTAATTGTGATTTACAAGTTAAATATACTAGGACTATTTTTGGTATTAATTATGTTAATGTCAGGATTGCCTTTCAAACTTAAAGTCTTTATATGTCGGCTTATAGTGTTTGTTTATTCCGAAGAAAAGCAAGCCATCCTCAGGTATCCTTTTTCCTGTTCTTAGATTCATTAGTTTAAAATAAATGAGACTTTTTATTCAACACAAAGAGCTGCTGCTCCTAAAATAGAAATCCCTTTTATTTGTGAAACTTTAATTACTAAATGCTCCAATTGCTTAGGAAAAGCATATTCATTTAAGGTTTTTTCCATCGATTTTTTAAAGAGGTGAGTTGCCTTACTGATCGATCCGCCGAGCACAATGGCCTCTGGAGCAACTATATAGTTAATGCTTTTGATGGCGTTTCCTAAGTGCACACCGAATTCATGATACGCTTGCAGGGCATTAGAATCTCCTTGAGTAGCTAAGATGCTCATTTCTTTTGCACTTGAATCAAATTTTCTTTCAAAGAAAAGACTACTGGCGTAATGCTCCATAATACTATCTTTGTAAGCAATCAATCCTATTTCTCCAGCTCCACAAAGCAAGCCATTGTAAAGTTTGTTTTTAATAATTACTCCCATCCCCAGACCTGTACCGATCGATAGTCCAACAAAATTGGTAAAGGTTTTTCCATTACCATAGATTTGTTCTCCCTTAGTAAAACAATTAGCATCATTATTTAAGTAAACGGGTATCGCATAGCGGTCTTCTAGGATTTCTTTAAGAGGAACTTCTTTCCAAACAGGAAGATTCATAAGGTCATAAATAACTCCAGAATCGGGATCTACTATCCCAGGAACTCCAACTCCAATTGCAGTTGTTTTTTTTGTAATTACAGCATCTACTGTTTTGAAAAGGATAATCAAAATCTCTGATTCTGTAATATTTCGATGTACAGGATTTGAAACTTCAAAATCAATTTTCCCAAAGGAAACTCGACCTGCTTTAAAGTTAGTTCCGCCAAGATCAATACCCAGGTATTCTTTCATTTACTATTGCTTTTTGATTCTATAGTTTTATTAATAACTAAGGGTTTTGCCCAAAAACCTATTGATAAGATAAAAGTTAGAGGTATGATTAGGAAAAATAAGGCTGTTTTTAAAGAAATAGCTTCTCCGATCATTCCAATAATAAATGGAAAAATTGCTCCACCCGCAATTCCGGTGCACAATATACCAGATAAAGACCCATGATTTGATTTTATTGAATTTAGGCCCAAAGAGAAAATGATGGACCACATTACAGAAATAGAAAATCCAAGCATGGGGAAGGCAAATAAGGCTGAGGGCGCATTTCCCAGAAGTGCAAAAAACAAGCATAAGATTGTTGTTACAGAAGCACCAATTAGCAGTTTCCTGCTGTCTATTATCTTTAGCAAGGCGAGCCCCAAAAGACAACCAAAGGTCAGCATTGCCCAGAAGTAGGCAACTGTATTTGCACCAACTGTTTGTGGATCTAACTGATGATATTCTTGTAAAAAATGAGAAATCCAATTTCCAATTCCTTGTTCAACCCCTACGTAACAAAATATTCCTAGGAAGTATAAGATTGTATATTTGTTTTTTAGCAACTCCCAATATGAACTGGTGTCTCCCACTTTTTCATCTTTCACTTTTTCATAGTTTGGATATTTTATTAGTCCTGTTAAAAGAAACAAAGCAAAAGAAAAGACTGAGAAAACAATATATAACGAAGCCCATGGAATATTTTCGGGCACAAGGCTACGTAGGCTAGTGGCCCAATTTTCAGAAGCATGATCTCCAACTAAATAGAGATATAAATATGGACTAGCAAAAGATGCACCTCCAAAAACTAACTGAGCAGCTACTGAATTAAAAGCAAAATGCTCCTTTCCACCAGCACTCCTTAGCATGGGATTTATGATAACTTGTAAAATTGCCATGCAACTACCCAATACAAATAGGGTAATGCTAAAAACAAAATAGGTTGGGACAAATACAAAACCAAGAGAAGCAAGTGTCATAAGTAAAAAAGAAAAACTTAACAGAATTTTACTGCCAAAACGTTCAGATAAAAAGCCAGCGGGGATTGACATTATACCATAAGCAATGAAAAAGGAAAAAGGCAAGAATCCAGTCATAACAAGACTCAGATCAAAACTTTTTTTGACATCGACAATGATTGAATTGAGGATATTGGTGACCAAGGAAATAACAAAGAATATCAGCATAACCAAGAACACAATATGGAGGTGCCTTTTTGGAGCCTGCGCTTTATTTATAACTTTTTCCATAGACATATATTAAAAGGATATAAAATAGCAATTTAAGTTAACGATTTCTTAAATAAACTTGAATGTATAATTTAATGTTAGATACTAAGCTACATATATTGGTTGTGTTAAACAAGTTTACATAAGCTATTTAAAAATGCATTAAAACAGTTTTGTATATTATAAATTAGATATTTATAAAAAGACTTTTTTTATAACACTATAATCAATAACTGGCATATCCTCTTCAGTAATAGTTTCTTTTAGAAAGCATTCACCTCATTAATTATATATTGAATATATTTGAGAGATTCCTGATAATAATGAAAAAACTGAGCGTATTTATTTATTTTATTCTTTTATCCTGTTCTAAGGATATTACGGTTGATGAATCGAGATCAGCTTTAGAATTTACTTTGTCGGTATCATCTTATGAGGGAGGAACTGTAAATTATGACAATTCAACCGACGGGGTTTTTTCTGATGGGGAAATAGTCAACATCTCTGCAGTAGCTAATGAGAATCATTATTTTATTGGTTGGTCTAATGGATCCCGAGAAAATCCAATTAAAATTACTGTTAACTCAAACACCTTTATTACGGCCAAGTTTATTAATAAACAAGATTTAATTACCCGTTTTGAACAAATTGTTATTGGAAATGGAGATAATGGTCCAGTGTATACTTTAAAATGGAGGCAAATGAATCTATTTTTAGATGGATCTTTAACATCCGAGTTTAAGGAAGAGTTAGGACTTTTTGTAAGAGAATTAAATTTTTTACTAAACAATGATCAAGACTTTTCAATTAATCAGGTAACAGAACTTTCAGATTCTGATGTTCATATGATGAGAACTGATTCGCATACTTTTAAAGGTGTTTATTCAGAATTTGAAGATATCCCGCTTGAAAATTATTATGGATATGCACTATGGTGGTTTAATGACTTCGGTAATATAGAATCCGGAAAAGTTTTTATTAACTCCCAGTCAGTGTCGAGTAATGTTGTGATTAGATGGGCTATAAGACACGAGTTAGGGCATATTTTAGGGTTAAAACACACAACAGAAGAATCAAGTATTATGCATCCTAATCATAGACCTGGGGTAAATGATGTTTTTTCTGATTTAGATAAAGAAGCTTTACGATTCCTTCACGATGAAAGAATGAATGTTTTTTCTAATACTGATGAATCCAGGGAAGTTTTGGAAGGAATTCTGGGAATAAATAACACCAACAAAGCAAAAAACAAACCAAACACAAGTTTTGAAAGCAAAACAAAACCAGGTGGTATTATCTATGCCTGCGGAAAATAATCTAAAGTAAGTCTAAGCAGAATAAGAGCAGAAGTGGACAGTTAAATGCTCCATCACCTCAAAAAACCGATTACTTTCCGCGACCTGCTTTACGGACTATCGAGCTGCTTTTAGAGCCGCCTTTGGCTTTTGGTGCTTTTTTAGCACTTGTCTTATCATCGTTTTTTACGGTTCTGTTTCCAAAAAATTTACTTGACATAGGTTCTTGTTTTTAAGCGTTCTTATGATTTAGAGTAAAGGTAAGCTTTTATTTAAAGTGTTAAATCGCTGAAATGAGTTAAAAATTAAACTTAAAGTCAATACAGTTCCGTAATTTTAAGATTGTATATATTTCTGTATTATGTTTAAACATCTCATGTCTTTTCTAGTGGTTTTTGGCTGTTTGCTTGGCTCACAAAAAGCGTGTGGCCAAGGCGGAGATCTTTTGATTCAGCAGTACGGCAAGACCGATATAGAAAATATAGGTTTAAGAAGATGGAATTATGATGCACATCTTTTATTTAATCGATTCAATACTTCTGATCGGGAAACAAAAGGGAAATTAGGTATGAGTATTGGCGCTTCTGTACAATACAATTTCAAGAAAAGTTATGGGTTGAGGTCAGGTGTTACGCTTCACAGAATCAACTATGCTTATGACTTGGCAGCCGACTCTTCTAAAGACCAACTTATATTTTTGTCAGTTCCGCTTAGTGGTCGCTTATATCCGGTAAAAAAGGTAGTTATTGAATTGGGTATTGTCTATAATTTTTTTCTTAGTACAAAAGGTGATCCACCAGCCAATTTAGAAGATGAGTCCGTTTCTTATCCTTCGGGAACTTTCAATGACAGCTTTGGAATGCTTTCGGCTGTTCACTACAAGGTCAGGAACCGGTTCAGCGCCTCTTTACAGTATCAGTTTCAGAAAAATAACACCAACCCGCTTCAAAGAGAAACAAGTGCCTTCTCGGGTTTATTGCTTGGAATTCATTATACCCTTCTGTCGGATAAAATTTCTCCCAACTGATGCGTTAGTGCACTGCTTATTTTAGTAGTTTTTTTGACTTCCTTTTAGATATTTTTTTCAATGGTTTTGAGTCTCCCTCATCAAAATAATATTCGTCTTGCCTCTTAAATTTTGAAGGATAGCTATCGCCCATTGCTGTTTTTGCCTCTATTCCTGGTCTGAATATAACTTTAGGGCGCAGATAGACTTTAATGTTGGGGTCTAAACTCATAAGCCACTTCCCTTCTAAATAATACCATACCTCATCATCTCCAAGGGTAACTCGCATTCCGTTCTTGGCGTTGAGATTTCTACCGCCTTCTGATTCAAAAAATCCTGAATATCCATTATATCGCAAGGATAGCTCGTTTGTAGTTTCTACTGAAACAGATTTTTGAATTAGCCCAGACTTATATGAATCATGAAAAAAAACAGACCCCTCAACTCCCGCCATATCTATCGCTCCCGAAGCTCCATCTACTTGACTTCCAGTGTATTTAGTCATCCCTTCGTTTATGTTTAAATTTTGTTGTGCATGAACAAAACATATTGATAATAAAGCCAATGCAATAAAGTTTCTCATTACTATTCTTCTTTTTTCATCTTAATTAAAATAACTCCATTCTTACCTTTTTCTCCCATTTTTTCGATTGCTTTTGAACCCTTAAGAACATCGATGCTTTCAATAGAGTCTACCGAAATAGTAGACACATCAAACCCGGGTTCCATTTCTTTTCCGTCTATTATGATAATCAGTTTTAATTCATCTGAACTAATATTGATTTTAACTTCTTTATTGTCGTCGGAAATAAAAATAGCCTCTCCAGTTAGATTTGATTGAGTGCTATACTCAAATGCTTGAATTTTTTCAGGATTCAAAGTGTCAGACTGCTTCGTAATCCATTGAATTGCTTCATCAGAATCATTCCCTTTAAAAATAAACACCTTTTTTGATGAATGAACCAATGTGTCTCCCTCTTCTTTATGTTGAAAATAATTTAGTGCCGGATCCTCACCAAAGAAAAAGATTTCAGAATCTCCATCCTTCAATGAAGCAATCATTCCCGAAGAAATTAAAGCAGTTTTTTTGCGAATTGGATTTTGGGGTTCAACTTTTGATTCAGGACTCATCTTGTAAATTTTGATGGTAAGACATGAAGTCATGATAATGCTTAATGCTAAAAACAACAGCCCTTTTTTCATCTGAAATAGTTTTATGATATTCGGGTAAAGTTAATCAATCCGAATTAAAAAAGAAAAATACTCTTCATTTAGAAACCACCGTGTCAAAAAATCGGCTTATTGTAATGTTTAGATAATGATGTCCTTTTTGTGGTTGGGTTTTGTTGTCCGGGCTTCTGTTAAAATATATTAAGGCTAATCGCCAGTTGTTTTTATGAACGGCATAGCCAGCCTCAATTGTAGCTCGGAGTCGATTTACTGGAACAGTAAAGCGAGCATTGTCATTAAAGAAACTTCCTGAAAGCATATAATCATGTGCAATAAATTGTAACCGAAGACCAAAATATACCCCTTCGCCTTGTTGGTTGTCAATCAAAACATTTCCCTGCTTTGTCAAAACAGTTTGTTCTCCAAGAGCTAAACCCAAAGCACCTCCTGCAGAAACGTTTTGAGTGCCTATTGTAGTAAAAACATGAGACTGAAGCGCAACTTTTTGCCTTAAATTCCAGCGTTTATAAGAATCTGTAAAGAAATTTACATGAAAAGCATCTGGAATCTCATCAGTCCAGACGAGTTTGGGTAGTCCCAAGATTAATCGATGGTAATTGTTTTGCATCCACTTTGCTCCCGATGCCGACCCTGTTACTCCCAATTGAATTCCCCATTGGGTTTGTTTGTTTAAGCTATGCTCTTTTTGGAATGTTAGCTTCAAAAAAGACCACCCTCCATAAGGATAATCGAATAAGTTTGTGTCGGATGTATAACGATCGTTAGGGGTGTATAGTTCTTGTCCCAATTCCCAAAGTAAAAACTTCTTTATGTCGATTTCTGAGGACGCCTCTTTGGGTTGAAGTTGTTTTCCGTATTGTAAAAATATTCCACTAGAATAATATCGATCCAACTTAAAATAGAGGTCGTTATCTATATTTAAGTTGAAATATTCTTGAGCATAAACAGCCTTTGATGTTATTATAAAAATAAACACCAAGAGGTATCCCGATTTAAAAAGCTTCTTTATCAAACTACTAAGTTAAGGTATTATGAAATATAGCGCTAACGGTTTTTGAGAACCAAGAGGGGAATTATAGAGAAAAAGTCTTTCTTGTAAACAACATCTGACTCCATAAGTTTCTCAAAAAAGCCACGCTTTCGGGCAAAAACAATCAGAATCTCGGGTTTAATGGACTGAAAATGTATGAGAACGCCTTGATAAACAGTTGCGTTTTCTAACGAAACTAAACCTTCAGAAAGCTCTACAACCTCATGATCAATATCTAAACGAGCTGCTTCATGTCCAGGGGTTTTAACTAATAAGAGGTTTACTTTAGTTTTGAATGTTTTAATTAGAACCTTTAGAGGAGCTAGGGATTGTTCGCCTTTAATCTTACCTTTTTTAAATGCAAATAATCCTTGCTTAGGAATACTAAACTCATAATCAATTGGTACCAACAAAACAGGGATTGATGTTTTCTTGATGATTTTTCCTGATATTTTACCTAGAAACAACTTTTCATTGATGTCGTTGCTTCTTGGACCTACAACAATTAGGTCTAAGCCTATTTTCTTATCTAAGGATTCTATTCCAGTTATCAAATCTCCTTTGTAATTAACCATTTTAATGTCAACAGAATCCGTTTGAACCGATTTCACAAGTTCTTTTACGCGTTTAAAATTCCGTGAATTAATAACTTCTTTTGCAGATGAAATTTGAGCAGGTATCGATGCTGCATTATAAGAATCAATAACAAAAAGTGAGGCTTTGAAATGTTTGGCTAATTCTACCGCATAGGCTAATGTGCTTTTTCCATTGGGTGAAATACCTATTGGGACAAGGATATTTTTCATAATTTGGGGTTAATGATTATTTAAAGCACAAAAATACCAGTAAAGCATTGAGTAAAAGAATATTCTATCTTTTATTTTGCTTTCTATACCGAAAAGCTTTTTTAAAGCTCTTTTTTGAGTAGTGCACCCTAAAGATTATTTTTAGGTAGAAGTAAATTCAGAAAAATTACAGAACTTGCGGATTGGTTATATTGAGTTTTTATAAACGGAGTATACTTTTATTATGGCACATAAAATAAGAATTACAAAAGAGTTCAATTTTGAAACTGGGCATGCGCTTCACGGCTATGACGGGCTGTGTAAAAATGTTCATGGACATAGTTACAAGCTTGCGGTTACCGTTATTGGAGCTCCTATTGTAGATGCTAAACAAACCAAAAACGGAATGGTTATTGACTTTAGCGATTTAAAAAAAATAGTGAAAGAAGAAATTGTGCTTCCTTTTGATCATGCTACGGTTTTGAATGTAAGCTCTCCACACAAAGAGCTTGCAGAAGAAATGGAGTCAAGAGGGCATAAGGTTTTGAAGGTAAACTACCAGCCTACTAGTGAAATGATGGTTATTGATTTTGCAGGGAAAATAAAAAGTCGCCTGCCCGAAGGAATTAGCCTGTATTCGTTAAAATTGAGAGAAACAGAAACTTCTTTTGCCGAATGGCATACTTTGGACAATAACTAAAATCCAAGCCCTTCTAGATCTTCTTTTTTGTTTTCCTTATTCAAACCATTTATCGGTGTTTCTTGCTGACAATCGATAGGGATCGTCAGTTTTTCTGGTGCTTCAAAATCTTCCAAAGAAATTCCTAATTCTGGAATTTCATAGGCTCCACGCATATACATTGCCCATATAGGTAAGGCCATAGTAGCTCCCTGACCAAAAGCAATATCTTCGAAATGAACTGCTCGATCATCTCCTCCTACCCAAACTCCTGTAACTAAATTAGGAACCATCCCCATAAACCATCCGTCACTTTGGTTCTGAGTTGTACCTGTTTTTCCTGCAATAGGGTTTTGAAATTGGTAGGGATATCCGGTCACTACATTTTTGTATGCATAGTTTGCTTCGTCTGCCCCTTGATGGCGTAAGCGTATTCCTGATCCAGACTCAGTTACCCCTTTAAGTAAATCAACGGTAACATAAGCAGATTCTTCACTCAAAACATCGGTTGTTTCTGGAACCACTTCAAAAAGAACTGTTCCATTTTTATCTTCTATTCTAGAGATCATTATGGGCTTGACATAAATTCCTTTATTTGCAAAAGTACTGTATGCTCCAACCATCTCAAACAGGCTAATGTCAGGAGTTCCTAGAGCAATAGAGGGGACCCTGGGCAAATAGGAGGTAATGCCCATCTTTCGAGCTAAGTTTATTACAGGCCTAGGGCCTACTTTGTCCATTAAACGAGCACTTACAGTATTAACAGAATTCGCCAATGCATTTTTTAGGGTTCTCATTTGTCCATACTTATTACCCGAATTTTTTGGACACCAAGCGTCAACATTTCCATGCATCATTGGCTCTATACAAAATAAAGCGTCGGGTAAAATATCACATGGTGAAAGTCGCAACTGGTCAATTGCTGTAGCATATAAAAACGGTTTGAAAGTCGAGCCAATTTGTCTTCTTCCTTGGTAAACTTGATCGAACTGAAAATGCTTATAGTTAAACCCACCAACCCAAGCTTTAACATGACCTGTTAATGGGTTCATAGACATCATAGAAGCCCTTAAGAAATGCTTATAGTATCGTATAGAATCCAAAGGAGTCATAATGGTGTCTCGATCACCCTTCCAGCTAAATACTTCCATAGGAACTGGCTTTTTAAAAGAAGCCCATATCGTTTCTTCGTTTTCCCCTGCCACGCGCATCTTTCGCCAGCGTTCCGATCTTCGGGCTGTGTTTTGGAGTAAGGTGTCTATTTCTCCTTCACGTAAATCTAAAAAAGGAGCTGTTGGGTTTAACTTAGGTGTGTTTTGAATAAAAAATTCTTTTTGCAAATTCGACATGTGTGCTGCTACAGAAGATTCTCCTATTTGTTGTAATCGGGAATCGATTGTAGTATAAATTCGTAAGCCATCTCGAAAAATATCATAGTTTATTCCGTCAGCTTTTGGATTTTCCTTAGTCCAAGTACGCATGAATTTTTGTAAATAAGCTCTAAAATAAGTTGCCAATCCCTCTCGGTGTGAGTCGGGTGTGAAGTCAATTTCTAGTGGCATTAATTTGAGAGAATCTTGCTCACCCTCTGAAATAAAACCGTTTCGTTTCATTTGTTGAAGTACTACATTTCTTCGTTGTTCTACTTGAGTGGGTCGCCTTATTGGATTAAATAGAGAAGAGTTTTTTAGCATTCCAACCAAAGTGGCCGATTGCTCTATTGTTAGTTTTTTCGGAGTCGTATTAAAGTAAATTTTTGCAGCCGACTGAATTCCATCAGCGCTGTATCCAAAATCATAAACGTTTAGATACATCGCTATGATTTCTTTTTTGGTATAGCTTCGTTCTAATTGAACTGCTAAAACCCATTCTTTAAATTTCTGAAGAACGGCTTGAGCTTTATTTCTTGAGCGTACTCCGACAAAAAGTTGACGTGCCAATTGTTGACTGATCGTGCTTGCTCCTCCTTTTTTTCCAAGATAAAACAATGCACGAAGTGTTCCTTTGAGGTCAATTCCTGAATGACTAAAGAATCGTTCATCTTCTGTGGCGATAAGAGCATTTACTAAATTCTTTGGGAGTGCATCAAAACTAATTGGTGTTCGGTTATCGTTAAAATAAAATTTTCCTAGAACAAAACCGTCACTAGAAATAATTTGAGTGGCTAAATTAGTTTTTGGGTTTTCGAGCTGTTGTAAGTCTGGCATTTCACCTAAAAATCCAAGGGCTGCACTAGAAAACAAAACAACAACAGATAGAATTCCTGTAACAAAAGAAATCCAAAAAAAACGAAGCAGGTTTTTGTAGGGGTTTATGCCCTTTTTCTTAGGCTTTGATTTCCTTTTATTTTGAGTTGCCATTAGGGTTGTCTTAGTGGTTGTGTTTGAGGTTCAATTGCTATTCCAACATTTAATATTCCGTCTAAAATAGAAACGCCTTCTACCGATCCATTATTGCGTACTCGCTGAGAAATTTCAACAAAAAACGGACCCTTGTGAGGTGGAAGCCAATTTTCTTTCCAACTCAATTTACTTTCCTTAACTTCTAAAAAACCGGTTCCAAGCCAATTCCCTTTTGGATCAGCCATTGCATATTCTAGCGTATCTCGAGCGATTACCTGAACGGAATCTCTGAGCTCTGCTATCAAAAATAAGTTTGCGTATTGATAATCGTTTGAATTTCGGATGTGTATGAATACATCTGAAGATGCGACTTGAGATTCTGGAATGGTAAATTGAATCATTTCTGTAGAAGGCCATCCGCTTGAAAGCTCATGATAAGACCTAAAATGATCACTCGAGTTGCATGAAACGAGAACTATAAAAGCTACGAGAAGGGCAGCCTTACGCATTTTTCTTTGAGTTATTGTTTTTTTTGGAGCGAGACTTGTTTCTTCCTTTTTTATGCTTAGGACGATCGAATCGATTCAGGCTGTCTTGCCCAACTACATTTTCAAATACTTTTTCAGGGGCTTCTACTTTATCTTCGTGAGCGAAATCTTCTAAGCTAGAAACTGGTTTTTTAGCTTTGTTTAAAGATATAATTTTATTGGCCTGATCAGAAGTTAACAAATGCCAATTCATCCATTCACCTTTATAGGTATACCATAAATATCCTTTGAAAATATCGATTTTTTGACAAATTCCAACTCCCTTTTCTGTTTGAAGTTTGGTTTCCATTTTTGGAAACTTCTTCAATGCATTTCGGTAAGAGTCTAATTCATAGTTCAGGCAGCATTTCAACTTTCCACATTGCCCTGAAAGCTTTTGAGGGTTCAAAGAAAGTTGCTGGTATCGAGCGGCAGAAGTAGAAACAGATCTAAAATCTGTAAGCCATGTAGAACAACACAACTCCCTTCCGCATGAGCCAACTCCTCCTAATCTTGCAGCTTCTTGACGTAAACCAACCTGGCGCATATCTACTCGAATGCTGAATGCTTGTGCCATGTCTTTTATAAGTTGACGGAAATCAACTCGCTTTTCTGCTGTATAATAAAAAGTAGCCTTAGAGCCATCACCCTGAAATTCTACATCCGAAATTTTCATTTCTAAATGTAAATAAATTGCCATTTCTCTTGCGCGTTTCTGAATGGTTTCCTCTCGATCACGAGCTGCCTGCCAAACATCAATATCTTTTTGACTTGCCTTGCGGTATATTTTTAAAACTTCTTCGCTTTTTTCTGAAACGCTTTTCTTTTTCATTTGAAAACGAACCAACTCTCCAGTTAAAGTAACCTGACCAATGTCGTGACCACTTTGTGCCCCTGTAGCAACTAAGTCCCCAATACTTAAACTCAGGTCTGCTTCTTTTCTATAAAAAGCCTTTCGGCTGTTTTTAAAACGAACCTCAACAATGTTACAAGCTTCTTGCCCGTTTGGCAATTGCATGTTAGAAAGCCAATCAAAAACAGTTAGTTTATTACAACTGTCCGTTCCACAAGTACCGTTACTTTTACAGCCCCTAGGGGAACCGTCTGATGTAGAACATGAAGCGCAACTCATATGTAAAAATTTGTTAAAGCGTTAAAGGTAAAGATACAGTTATTTAATAAAAATAAAACACTTCTTTTTTATTATTGGTTTTTAAATTTCAAAACCTCTGAACGTCCTTTTTTAAATATTTTATTGCTGTTATGCGCTCCTTTTCTTGAGGCTTTTTGTTCCTCCAAAGGCAGTTGAATTATCTCGTTACATGCATCCGAGCAACAGGTTTGCATTTTTCCCTGACACGATTCGCATTGTATAAACAATAAATGACAAGCTTCGTTTGCGCAATTTACATGGGTGTCACCTAAAGCGCCACATTGATGGCAATGGGCAACAACATCATCCGTAATTCGCTCGCATCGTCTTTCATCGAACACGAAATTTTTGCCAACAAATTTATTTTCCAAATCGTTGTCTTTTACTTGTCTGGTGTATTCTATTATTCCGCCTTCTAGTTGGTAAACATTCTTAAATCCTTTGTGCTTAAAATAGGCACTTGCCTTTTCGCAACGAATTCCGCCAGTACAATACATTAATAGATTTTTTTCTTCTTTAAGATCTTCGAGGTCTTTCTCAATAATGGGTAATGAATCTCTAAACGTGTCCACATCTGGAGTAACTGCGCCTTTAAAGTGGCCTATTTCGCTTTCATAATGATTTCGCATGTCCACACAAATAGTATTTGGATTGGAGAGCATGTCGTTGAAACCTTCTGCATTAAGATGTTGTCCTTTTTGAGTTACATCAAACGTTGAATCGTTGAGCCCGTCTGCAACAATCTTATCGCGCACTTTAACCTTTAATTTTAAAAACGATTTTAGATCTTGCTCAACAGCAATATTCAGTCGGATGTCTTTTAAAAAAGGAACTTGATCCAAATGGGCTTTGAACTCCTCAAACCGAGGAGCGGGAACCGACAACTGAGCATTAATCCCTTCATAGGCAACATAAATTCGTCCCAAGACTTCCATGGGGTTCCATGTCAAGAACAGGTGGTCTCTAAAAAGTTGTGGATTGCCAATTTGGGCATATTGATAAAAGGATAACGTGAGCCTTTCTGTTCCGGCTTCTTCGAGCATTACCGCCCGTTCCTTCGCGCTTAATTTATTGTACAGTTGCATGCTATACTTTTTTAAGGTGAATGATGCTGCAAAGATATAAAAACTTCATTCACTTTACTAAGTCAAACACCAAAGACCATTTGAGGTGTAACCATAAAAAAAATGAGTCAACATGAAATATTGTTAATAAACCCTTAGGCTTTTGAGGTAAATCAAAATAAAGAAAATAGTACATTAGCAGTAAAGAATAAAACTATGGCAGACGACAAATCAGCGAAGCTAAAAGCGCTTCAGCTTACCTTAGACAAACTAGATAAAACATACGGAAAGGGCTCTGTAATGAGGCTTGGAGATTCAGCAATTGAAGAAGTAGAAGCCATTTCTTCGGGGTCATTAGGTCTTGATATTGCATTGGGTGTGGGGGGATATCCTAAAGGTAGGGTCATCGAAATCTATGGTCCAGAATCTTCCGGTAAAACAACCTTGACGCTACATGCAATTGCAGAATGTCAAAAAGCAGGTGGTATTGCTGCCTTTATAGATGCAGAACATGCTTTTGACCGCTTTTATGCCGAAAATTTAGGCGTAGATGTTCAAGAACTTATTATTTCTCAACCTGATAACGGAGAGCAAGCGTTAGAAATTGCTGATAACCTAATACGGTCGGGTGCGGTTGACATTGTAGTAATTGACTCTGTAGCAGCATTGACTCCAAAAAGTGAAATCGAAGGGGAAATGGGAGATTCCAAAATGGGACTTCATGCGCGTTTAATGTCCCAGGCTCTTAGAAAACTTACGGGTTCAATTAGCAGAACTAACTGTACTGTGTTTTTTATAAATCAATTGCGTGAAAAAATCGGAGTGATGTTCGGAAATCCCGAAACTACGACGGGAGGAAACGCATTAAAATTTTATGCCTCTGTACGTTTGGACATTCGAAGATCTACTCAAATTAAAGATGCTGACGCCAAAGTACTAGGAAATAAAACACGAGTAAAAGTGGTGAAAAATAAAGTTGCTCCACCTTTTAGAACTACAGAATTTGACATCATGTATGGAGAGGGTATTTCTAAAATCGGAGAAATTATTGATCTAGGTGTTAACTACGAAATAATTAAAAAATCCGGTTCTTGGTTTAGTTACGGAGACACAAAAATAGGGCAAGGGCGTGAATCTGTTAAAACCCTTTTACAGGACAATCCCGACCTGATGGATGAATTAGAACAAAAAATACTAGAATTGCTAAAAGCTGTTGAATAAGCTTTTTATTTTCAAAACTTATCAAAACCCGCTTCTTGCGGGTTTTATTTTTTAGCGTTTTTAATCCCTGCTAAAACCGGGAGTATTGCCATTATATACATTATTGGGCCGTAAATAGCAGCAACTATTGCTAAATCTGAATTAGCTATGGTAATTACGGCTAAGCTTATTGTTAAAGTCCCGTTTTGAATTCCGGATTCTATTGCTATTGTAAGGGCTTGTATAGCGGTTAGATTAAGCCATTTTGAAGTTAAAAAACCAAGAGCCATGGTAATTGTACTCAAAGAAACAAGTATGCCTAGTGTGGCACCTATGTTGGCGATAAATAAATCAAATTCGTTTACTAAGATAACAACAATCACTATTGCCAATAATATCGCTGATGCATTTCGCACAGGTGCTTCCATTTTATCTGCAAAGCCGGGAGCTTTCTTTTTTATTAGCATTCCAATAGTTAATGGAACGGCAATAACTGCGATTAAAGATTTAAAAACATCTAACGCAGGAGGTTCAACACTACCCATTTCATTTCCAAAATATCCAAATGAAAAGTTAATGATTAAGGGGATTGTAAAAATAGTAATTAAACTGTTTATTGCTGTTAAAGAAATAGAAAGCGGCAAATCTCCTTTGGCTAAAAGAGCAATTATGTTGGAACTGGTTCCGCCAGGACAGGCAACTAACATCATTAATCCAATGGCGATAAAAGGCTCTGGTTTGAATAAAACACACAATCCAAATCCTACAAGAGGAAGTAAAATGATTTGATTGAAAAGACCTATGAGTAATGGTTTTGGGTTTTCTGCAACTCGTTTAAAGTCTTGAAGCGTAAGTCCAAGACCCATTCCGGCCATAATAATCATGATTGATATCGCCAAAAATAGTGTTGAAGCTTGATCCATGAGTTATTATTTCTTTTTCTTTTGAGCGATTATTATCTCCAAATCAACTGCTTTTTGTCCCCTATTTCTAGGATCTAGTTTTAATCCCTTGAGAATTACATCTCGAGTTTCTTCTTGCAGTTTTTCTATGTCACCCATAGTTTTTACAGGTTGGATTTCAGGAAAAGTTTCGACGCGTAATACTCCTGGGAAACCAAAATTAGGCCTCCAGGGAAACTTTCGCTTACAATCCAAAAACGTCATAGGAACTATTGGAATTTGGTGCTCTATGGCAAGTTTAAAAGCGCCTCTTTTAAAAGAGTTTAATAAAATAGTATCGTCAATATAATTCACCTCTGGAAATATACAAACACTTCTACCTTTTTCGATTATCTTATTGGCGCGACCATATACACCCCAACGACTCTCAGAGCTGCTTCGATCTACTAAAATCGCAGCTCTTTTATATATACTTCCAAAAAGAGGAACTTTTATATATTCTTTTTTTCCAACAAATACAAAAGGGTTTTTGGATACGCGAAACATAACAAAAGGGTCTAAATAGCTAGAATGATTTGCAACCAAAAGATAAGATTTACCCTCTGGGAGAGGTTTGATAAATTTTGTTCTGACGTAAAAACCCATCCCAAATAAAATAAAAGGGGTCCATATGTTTCGTGCAATCCAATAAAGAGTCGGATATCCATTTTTATGACTCGCAACAAGAAATAAAATTGGAAAAA
>ENA-OQVM01002250-OQVM01002250.1-marine-metagenome-genome-assembly--contig:-NODE-2250-length-22976-cov-4.432071_pt1 | contig 22976 bp, 18 predicted proteins | sample MGYA00237776_ERZ505498 | MGnify/ENA primary metagenome ERZ505498 (study PRJEB26159, sample SAMN06265151) | marine metagenome | isolation source: Helgoland LTER site | place: Germany:Helgoland, sampling... | reverse complement strand
AAAGTGCTGCAAAGGATATTTCTTCCAACACTGTTGCTGAGTTAAAAGCAATGGCAAAAGAAAAAGGAATTACAGGCTACACTTCTATGAAGAAAGCTGAGTTAATTGCTGCTTTAAGTTAATCTTTAAAACCAAACAAAATGGCACATAAAAAAGGAGTTGGTAGTTCTAAAAATGGTAGAGAATCAGAATCAAAACGTCTTGGCGTTAAGATATTTGGTGGTCAAGCTGCCCTTGCTGGAAACATCATTGTAAGACAAAGAGGTAATACACATCACCCAGGTGAAAACGTATATGGTGGAAAAGACCATACACTTCACGCTAAAGTGGATGGTGTTGTAAAATTCACAAAAAAGAAAGACAACAGATCATACGTAAGTATCGTGCCTGTGGCAGAAGCTTAGAATATTGTCTACCTTATTTTATAAAGCCTCAAATCACTAATGATTTGAGGCTTTTTTATTAGCCAGCTTTCTAAAGAGAATTAATTATATATCCTTAAACACACCTTTCTATGAAGATCAATATTTTGCTAATAACAATTGCAGCTACGCTATTTACGACCAGCTCTTTGGCGCAAGAGAAGCCCCACACATACTATGATTTTTTAGAAGTTATAGTGGTCCAAAAAGCCAATAATCGAGGAATAATAAAACGCATACGTGTAGAGGAGCAACCCGCTTTGGAAGGAAAAATAATTACGAGTAAGGGTATAGAAAAATGTAAAGGAACCTCGCAATTACTAAACTACATGAATCAACAGCGTTGGGAGTTTGTTGATAGAAAAGCAATTGCTAAAACTGATGCAATCATCGCTCTATAACCAAAAATAGGTTTACGAGAATTAGTTCCTAAGACCTCAGAAACTAATCCCATTGCTGGAAGTATAACAATATACACCTCTGGATGTCCAAGGAACCAAAATAGATGTTCAAATAGTACGGGTGAACCACCTTGATTATGTAAAACCTCTCCTGCAATATAAATATCTGAAAGGAAAAAAGAAGTTCCAAAACTTCTATCCATTATTAACATTAATACTGCTGATAGCAATACTGGAAAAGATACGACACCAATAATAGCTGTTACAAAAAATGACCAAATCGTTAATGGAAGCCTAGTCATAGTCATTCCTTTGGTCCTTAAATTTATTACAGTTACAATATAGTTTAATGAACCCAATAATGAGGATGCAACAAAAACTCCCATAGAAACCAGCCAAAGAGTCATTCCAGTACCAGAACCTGGTATTGCTTGTGGCAAGGCACTTAAAGGAGGATAAATAGTCCATCCTGCTGATGCTGGCCCAGCTTCAACAAATAAAGAAAGTATCATGATTACACTCGACAAAAAGAATAACCAATATGAAACCATGTTAAGAAATCCTGATGCCATATCACGAGCACCAATTTGTAAGGGGATTAATAAGTTACTAAAAGTACCACTCAAACCAGCCGTTAAAACAAAAAACACCATAATAGTTCCATGAATAGTAACTAATGATAAATACACATTAGGATCCATTACACCATCTTCGGCCCATTTTCCTAAAAATATTTCATAAATTGTAAATTGATGATCTGGCCATGCAAGTTGCAATCTAAAAAGTAATGACATTGCGATACCAATAATTCCCATAAACAAACCTGTAATAAGGTATTGCTTAGAAATCATTTTATGATCTTGACTAAAGATATATTTAGTTACAAATGTCTCTTTATGGTGATGTCCGTGATCATCGTGATCGTTAGCGTGTTCTGACATATCTCTTTAAGCGATTTTATTATTTTTTTAAAGTTTCTGCAATTGTACCCTGTTCTGATATCCAAGTATTGAACTCTTCTTCAGTTTCTACAATAATATTCATTTGCATATTAAAATGATTGCTACCGCATATTTTATTACATAATAATAAAAAATCAAAATCATACATTTCCAATGCCTCTTCCCCTTTTGCTATTAATTCTATGTTTTTTGCGGTTCTAATTTCATTGATGTTTTTGACCTTAGCAATTATATCCTCTTCCAATCGCATATCTTTAGTCGTAATATTTGGAGTATAAGCAAATTGAGTAATCATTCCTGGAACACAATTCATTTGCGCTCTAAAATGAGGCATATATGCTGAGTGCAATACATCTTGTGATCTCATCTTAAATAATACTTTTTTACCAACAGGTAAGTGTAATTCAGTGACTACTTTATCATCTTGTGCATTTGGATCTGAAACATCAACTCCTAATTGGTTTAGTCCTTCAATTAATCTTACATTAGCTTCACCCAAAGTATTATCTAAACCTCCATATCTAGCTCTCCAATCAAATTGGTATGCATAAAGTTCAACTACCATTGGATCGTCATCTTCATCAAAACTCATTATATCAGTCCAAGTAAAAAGCCCGTAAATAATTAATACTGCTAAAACTATAACTGGAATGATTGTCCAAATAAATTCTAATCTATGATTTTCTGCATAAAATAATGCTTTTTTATCTTTACTTCCACGGTACACAAAAGCAAAATAATGTAATAACCATTGAGTAACAATTCCAACAGCGAAAATCACAACCATGGTAATCAACATTAATTGATCGATTTCCAAGCCATGTTCTGATGCTGCAACGGGTAATAAAACATTGCCCCATTTCCAAAAGCAATAGGCTAAAATCCAATATATAAAAAACACAAATGCTAACATCATATAGCCTTGTGTTTCATTATCTTTATCTGTTGCTACTTCTGAATCTTCAGATTTAGCAGGTTGCAACAACTTAAATACTTTATTTATTTGCAAAACTGTTACTCCAAAAAGAATGATTACTAAAATTACTAAATATGCGGTCATCGTTTTCTATTCAACAAATTTAATTAATAATGAAAATTTTTACTCTCCTTTATAAAAGGATTTCCTTTAGCTAATAATGGTGCTTTTGTTAATGCTGTAAAAACAACATAAATAAATAGTCCCAAGAAAAAAAGTACTGAACTTAATTCCGGAATACCAAAATACCATGAAGTTCCTACAGTAGCTGGCATAACCATTACAAATAAATCAACGTAATGCCCTGAAAGGATAACAATCCCTGCTAAAACAACAAACCAATTTACTCTTTTGTAATCACTATTCATAAGGATTAATATGGGGAATATAAAATTCATAACTACCATACCAAAAAAGGGTAATTTAAAATCTTCTATTCTAGTTACAAAATAAGTTACTTCTTCCGGTATATTAGCATACCATATCAACATAAACTGTGAGAACCATAAATAAGTCCAAAATATACTAAATCCAAACATAAATTTAGCTAAATCATGGATGTGGCTATCATTAACATATTCTAAATAACCTTGCGATTTTAAAACCATCGTAACTAAAGCTATGGTAGTAATTCCACAAACAATCATTCCTGCAAATACGTACCAACCGTATAAGGTACTGAACCAATGAGGGTCAAAACTCATTAACCAATCCCATGACATAACTGATTCAGTATAAATAAAAAACACTAAAAATCCAGCTGAAATTTTAAAACTTTTTTTAAACCATTTTCCATCTGTAGCATCATCTTGCATTCTAGAATATCTAAGTGATATTTGACGGTAAACTATCCAACCTCCAAGAAAAATTATTGCTCTTATCATAACACCCCAGCCATTTAACCAACCCGATTTACCTTGTAATAATTTATCATGAGCTATAACTTCTGGATCTGCCCAAACAAATAAATGGTTAAAATTAAATGCAGAAAGTCCCAATAGGATTAACATTATAATTCCTCCAGGTATTAAATAAGAAGTAATTCCTTCCATGACTCTAAATAATACTGGTGACCATCCAGCTTGAGATGCGATTTGGATAGCATAAAAAGCCAAAACCCCCAATGATATCATAAAAAACAAGAAGGAAGCAATATATAAAGAAGACCAAGGTCTATTTTGTAATTGATGCAATACATGCTCCAAATGAGCTTCATCATCATGTACACTTTCCCCATGTCCGTCTGCATGGTCGACTTTTACAGTATCATGGTCATCGTTATGTGTAGCTTCTACACTATGTCCATCGTCATGGCTAGATGCCATTATTTCTTTAACTTCAGCAGTATTACTGGGTGTTGAAAGAAAACCAGCAACAATTCCTAAGGCACCTATTACCATAAGAACTATTGCAAAAAGTTTTAATTTACTTGGTAGCGTATACATATCTTAGCTATTCTCTTTGTTCTTTAATTAATGTGCTTCGTTTGAAGCATTTTTATCATCAGAAAAAATTACTTCCTCATTTTCTGTTGATTTTTTTTGTTTTGAAGACCATAATGGTTCTCCGTTCAAATTAGATTTTAAATCTAACACGTGCATTGCTATCTGCCATCGATCTTTTTCGCTTGTTTGCGAAGCGTATGAACCCATCGAATTTAATCCATACATCATAACATGATAAATATCTCCTTCGGTAATGTTTCTTCCCTGATCATTAAAAGCTGGTATTCCAAGAAATTTTTCCCTTTTCATAAGAATTCCTTGTCCATCTCCTTTATCACCATGACAAACTGAACAAAATATAGTATACAACTCTTTTCCTTTACTAAGGTTATCTTCAGTAACCTTTATCGGGATTTTTAATTCTTGAGTTGCTAATATTTTTCCTTCTAGAGTGTTTTTATAACCATAAGGGATCCAGCCTCTTGGTATGGTTCCTGAAACAGGCAACATAGCCTCCATTTCTCTTGGGAAACCTATATACTCACCGTAGGTTTTATAACCAACAGGTTCGTACATGTTAGGCATGTATTGAAAGTTAGGCTTTTTATTATCTGTCCAACAAGAAACCATTACAATTGTAACGATTAATGTTATACCTATATTTACTAGTCTTTTCATATTAGTGATCGTCTTGTTTATCGATTAAACTAATTTCGATGGCTCCAGTATCAATTAAGAATTTAGATACTTTTTCTACATCGTTATTTCCTGTATCAATAACCATTAAAAAATGATCGTCCGTTGTTCTTACGTCTGGATTTTCTGCTTTTTTAAAGGGCCATAACCTACTTCTCATATAAAAGGTAATTACCATTAAATGAGCAGCAAAAAAAACAGTTAGTTCGAACATTACAGGCACAAATGCTGGCATATTTTCGATATAACTAAAACTTGGTTTACCTCCAATATCTTGAGGCCAATCTTCAATCATAATATAATTCATCATTACAATTGCTACGGTTAACCCAATTAAACCATATATAAAAGATGTTATTGCAATACGAGTATCTGCAAGTCCCATAGCTTTTTCAAGTCCATGAACTGGGAAAGGAGTAAAAACTTCTTCTATATAATAATGCTCCTCACGCACTCTTTTTACGGCTTGTAATAAGATATCATCGTCTATATATAAAGCATGAATAACTTTAGATGCCATAATTATTTGTTTTTATTTTTAGTTGAAAATTTTACTTTTTCACCGTAATGCTTTGCATCATCTCCAGAATCAGCTCTTAACTTTTTATAATTTGATCCAGATGATTTTAAAATAGATTTTACCTCTGCTTGAGCAATCACGGGGAAATTTCTAGCATACAATAAAAATAACACGAAAAAGAATCCAATCGTTCCAATAAAAATTCCAATATCTACAAAAGTTGGAGAAAACATAGTCCAAGAGGAAGGAAGATAATCTCTGTGCAAAGAAGTAACAATAATTACAAAACGTTCAAACCACATCCCTATATTTACCACTATTGAAATAATAAAAGAAAACAAAATACTTCTTCTCAATTTTGGGAACCACATAAATTGTGGTGAAAACACATTACATGTCATCATAGCCCAATAGGCCCACCAGTAGGGTCCAGTTGCTCTATTTAAGAAAGCATATTGTTCGTATTCAACTCCTGAGTACCAGGCTATAAATAATTCGGTAATATATGCAACACCAACTATAGATCCTGTAATCATTATTACAATATTCATTAATTCTATGTGTTGAACTGTAATATAATCTTCTAGACCTGACACCTTACGCATTATAATAAGTAGAGTATTTACCATTGCAAAACCAGAAAATACCGCACCAGCGACAAAATAAGGAGGGAAAATGGTAGTGTGCCACCCAGGAATTACCGATGTAGCAAAATCGAAAGATACTATGGTATGAACTGAAAGTACTAATGGTGTAGCTAGTCCAGCTAAAACGAGTGAAACCTCTTCAAATCGTTGCCAATCTTTTGCGCGTCCACTCCATCCAAAAGAAAGAATACTGTATATTTTTTTATTAAAAGGAGTTACTGCTCTGTCTCTAATCATTGCAAAATCTGGTAACAAGCCTGTCCACCAGAAAACTAATGAAACTGAAAGATAAGTTGATATTGCAAATACATCCCAAAGTAATGGTGAATTAAAGTTAACCCATAATGAACCAAATTGGTTAGGAATTGGAACTACCCAATATGCTAACCAAGGACGACCCATATGTATTATTGGAAACAATCCTGCTTGGATTACAGAGAAAATAGTCATTGCCTCAGCTGAACGGTTAATACCCATTCTCCATTTTTGACGGAATAGTAATAATACTGCAGAAATTAATGTTCCAGCATGACCAATACCTACCCACCAAACAAAGTTGGTAATATCCCAAGCCCAACCAACAGTTTTATTCAATCCCCAAGTACCAATACCAGTAGAAACGGTGTAAATAATACATCCAATACCCCACGAAAATGCGGCTAATGCAATTGAAAAAACAATCCACCAAGACTTATTGGCTTTTCCTTCAACAGCTGCTACAACATCTAGCGTAATATCATGATAGGATTTATCTCCTGTCACTAATGGTTGTCTAATAGGTGCTTCGTAATGCGATGCCATATCTATATTTTCTATTACTTAGTTATTTTATTAAGCTTCATTTGTATTTCTAACTTGTACTTGATAGACTACGTTTGGTTTTGTACCTACTTCTGCTAATAAATGATACGCTCTATCGTCTTTAACGAGTTCAGAAATTATACTATCTTCTTCATTTATATCACCAAAACTAATCGCTCCAGTATCACAAGCAGCAGAACATGCGGTTTTAAATTCACCATCTTTAATTGCTCTACCTTCACGCTTAGCATCAAGAATTGTTTTTTGTGTCATTTGAATACACATAGAACATTTTTCCATAACACCACGTGAACGAACTACAACATCCGGATTCAATACCATGCGACCCAAGTCATTATTCATATTAAAATCAAATTCATCATTTCGGGCATATAAAAACCAATTAAAACGACGAACTTTATATGGACAGTTATTTGCACAATAACGAGTACCTACACAACGATTATAAGCCATTTGATTTTGTCCTTGGCGACCATGTGAAGTTGCTGCAACTGGACAAACAGTCTCACAAGGAGCATGATTACAATGTTGACACATCACAGGCATGAATGCAACCTGTGGGTTTTCTGAAGGATTCTCCATATCTCCAAATTCAGATAATGAACTACCTAAACCAGAAATATTTTCTTTTTTATCTAGATCTCTTTTAAAAGAATCTTCACTAGAATAATACCTATCTATTCTAAGCCAGTGCATATCTCGACTCTTACGAACTTCTTCTTTTCCAACAACAGGAACATTATTCTCCGCGTGACAAGCGATTACACAAACTCCACATCCAGTGCAAGAATTCAGATCTATTGAAAGATTAAAATGAGGTCCTATAGATCGATCAAACGACGTCCAAAGATCAGCATCTTTTGAAGTTACAGCTATTTCTTCATGATCTTTTGACACTTCTGGTACTGGATTCCAGTCGTGTTTATTTTTTGTATTGAATATTTCTAGGGTTGTTTCTCTTATAATGTCCCTTCCCATCATAGTGTTATGCAACTGTACACAAGCAAACTCATGCTCCCCTGGAATTTTATCAATTGTCACAGTCTGAATAGGTGAAAATTCTTTATATAACCTAAAAGCATTAACACCCGTTTGCATTTCTTTTTGGATGGAAGATGTCCTGCCATATCCTAAAGCTAACCCTATGGAACCATTAGCTTGCCCTGGTTGAATAAGTACTGGAACTTTCTTAATTACCGTTTCACCCATGGTAAGATTCACATAACTTCCGTTTAAAGCTCCATTTGCTACATTATTATTTTCTAAGCCTAATCTAGTAGCATCAATTGCAGAAATAGTAATGTAATTATCCCATGATGCTCTCGTTATTGGATCCGGCAATTCTTGTAACCAAGGGTTATTTGCATGCTGTCCATCCCCTAATCCAGTTTTTGTGTAAAGTGTTAACTCTAGATCTCCAGATGTCTTATTTATATTGTTTTTTGTTTCAGAAATCAATACCTTCCCAATAGAAGTATCTGCATCAGTCTTAACTTTAGCTTTACTGTTAACAACTCCATCATGTAGTGCTTTATTCCAAGTATTTTCACTTTCCAGAATAGTATCAGACCAAAAGTCTTTTAAGAAGTCATAATAAGAAGATCCACTTTGAGTCCATCTTACCAGACACTCTTGAAATTGTTGAGTATTAAATAGTGGTCTAATTGTAGGTTGCATAAGAGAGAACTTACCTTTTTTCAACTGACAATCTCCCCAAGACTCCAAATAGTGTGGAGTTGCTCCAATAATTTGAGCCAAAACAGCAGTTTCATCTTCTTTCATAGAGAAAGCAAGAGAAAATGGCAATTTTTTATATGCATCTATAAATCTGGCGTCAGGAAAAGAATAAATAGGATTTACACCAACAGATATTAATCCTTTAATATCTCCAGATATTACACCATTCATTACTTTCTCTACCTCAGATGACCTACCCATAAATGTAGTTCGAGGATGCTTCACATCCATCACTATACTATCTTGATTATAATCTAAAACCATTTTTTGTGCATCAAAATTTGGTATACCTGTAATTATAACTCCTTTTTTTCCTGCTTTTTTTAATTGTTTTTTAGCCTTTTCTACTAAAACTGAAACATGCTTTGGTAAATTTATATTAGAATCTGACACTAAGGCTTTTAATACCTTTAATTGTAAAGATGGAATAATAGGTATACGAACATCTGCATTTGCACCAGAAAGAGACATGTTACTCTCGAATTGATAATGCCTTGACATTTTACCTTTTTTAGGGATACGACTTTTAGCATAACTTCCTTCAAAGCCACCACCTTGCCAATCTCCAATAAAGTCTGCACCTACAGAAACTATAACTTCTGCCTTTGAAAAATCGTAATCAGGTAAAGCACGCATGCCGTATTTATCTTCAAAAGCATCTAAAGCCTCTGAAGAAGATACACTGTCGTAAATTACATGTTTAATATTTGGGTGTTTTTTCTGAAATTTTGTAATTAATTCAGAAGTAGTTGGGCTTGCAAAAGATTGAGTTAATAAGATAACTTTTTCATCTTTTAATTCCTCAATTCTACTGGAAACATTTTTATCAAAATCATTCCAAGAAACATCTTCACCCATTATTTTTGGGCCTTCCAATCGATTTTTGTCATACATAGAAAGAACTGATGCATGCACTCTAGCATTTACAGCTCCTGAATGTTTTGACAAATGATTGCGTTCTACTAATATAGGCCTTCCTTCTCTGGTTTTGATTAAAATATTAGCAAAATCGAAACCATCTGCTATAGAAGTGGCATAAAAATTAGGAACTCCTGGAATAATTTCATCTGGAGCAACCACATAAGGAATCGACTTAATAACCGGTCCTTCACAAGCAGCTAATGAAGCGGCAGCAGTCGTAAAACCAACATATTTAAGAAAATCTCTTCGAGATGTTGAAGAAGATTCTAGCGTCTTTTTGTCTCCTAAAAACTCATCTGTCGGTATTGGGTTAACAAATTCATTTTGCTTAAGCAACTCAACAATAGAGTTGTTTTCGTTTAGTTCCTCAACACTTTTCCAGTATTTCTTATTTGATGACATTTTTGTAATTAATTTAATGAAGAAATATATATTGATTCCAACGTTTAATTATTTTAATAGTGGCATTTACCACATTCTAACCCTCCTAATTCGGCTATGGTCAATTTATCTACATTGTATTTTTTTGATAGTTCTTCGTGTATTTTTTCGTAATACTCATTATTTTCCAAATCAACATTAGTTTCTCTATGACAGTCTATACACCATCCCATTGTGAGAGATGAATATTGATACATTATCTCCATTTCCTCAACAGGACCGTGACATTTTTGACAATCTATACCTGCAACTGTTACGTGCTGTGAGTGATTAAAGTAAACAAAATCTGGAAGGTTATGTATGCGGACCCATTTAACCGGCTTTTCTTCACCTGTATAGCTTTGCGTAGCGTCATCCCATCCAACAGCATCATATAGTTTAGCAATTTCTTTGTCATAAAATTCTTTAGTATATCCATTAGCTATATCTTCTTCACCATTGTATTCCGAAATATTTTTATGACAATTCATACAAACATTTAAGGAAGGAATTCCAGAGTGCTTACTTTTTCTAGCTGAAGAATGACAGTAATTACAATCTATTTTATTTGCACCAGCATGTATTTTATGAGAATAATGAATAGGTTGAACTGGAGCATAACCTTGATCAATACCTACTTGCATAAAGAATCCATACATAAAATAAGCAGAAACTAATAATAACATTATTGCAGAAACCAACATTAAAAATTGATTCTGAATAAAAACTTTCCATAATGGGATGCGAGACTCTTCCGGTTGTTCTTCAATACCATTGGTTTGAGATAATTTTGTTAATGATTTTGTTACCAAAAAAAACATTATTACTAACAATAAAAACACTAAAACAAAACCTACTAAAACCATGTTTTGAATTGTACCATCATCTCCACTAGAAATAGCTACCGGAGCTGCAGTTACTTTTGGCTCAGGTTTTGGCAAGCTAGTATATGCTATAATATTATCTATATCTTGATTTGATAATCCTGGGAAGCTAGTCATGACAGAATTATTATATTCTTTGAATAATGCAACAGCTTTGGAATCTCCAGATTTAATTAAGCCTTGACTATTTTTTATCCATTTGTAAAGCCATTCTCTGTCGTATTTTTCATCGACATTTCTCAATGCAGGACCAACGCCTCTTTTATCTAATTTATGACATGCAGCACAATTTGATTTAAACAAAGATTCTCCAGCAACAGCATCAGTATTTCCTTGTCCTAAAGTGACATTTGAAATTGTTAGCGTTAATACAAGCAAAATGATTGATACTTGTGATGATAAATTATGGTAATTCACCTTTTTCATACTGTTGGTTAATTTTTTTCTATTGTAAAAATCTGTACTTTGTTCATTTTCAAAGCACTAGTAATTACTGTGCTTGACTGAGTTAATTTACGCTGCAAAAATAAGATATTAATGTCAATTTGAGAAATAGTACGAAAGCGTTAATGCTTAATTTATAATTATTCTAAATAATAAATTTTCTTTCAATTGAGTTAATAAAATATACCTTTGCAATAATATTATTTTATGAAAATCAAACCTTATTTAATATCCATTAGTTTTATTGTTTTTTCTAATTTATTAATTGGACAAAATGCAACCATTACTATTAACGAAGACGAAAAAATTCTTGAAATATTAGCATTAAAAAAAAGTCTTGAAGTTGAAAACAAACTTACGGTTGGATATACTATTCAATTGTATTACGGCGAATTAAACGAAGCAAATAAAATCATTAGAGAATACCGGAACAATTTTGATTCTTGGCCTGCGTCCATAGAGTATGAAACTCCTAATTATAAGGTATGGGTTGGAAGTTTTAGTTCTCGATTTGAAGCAGATCGAACGATACTAGAAATTAAGGATAAATTTCCATCTGCTTTTATATTAAAACCCGAAAGAAAATAAAAATTGCAGGTTCTGCATTGAATGTAAAATAAAACGGCTTTAAAAACCGTTTTATTTTAATATTTTTAAAAGTATATTATTTAAGTTTCTTCTTAACAGCTACCTCTCTAAAGCATTCAATAACATCGTTTTCTTTAATATCGTTGTAGTTTTTAACCTGCATACCACAATCATAACCTTTTGCTACTTCTTTAGCATCATCTTTAAATCGTTTTAATGAAGATAGTACTCCGGTATAAATGACCACTCCATCACGAATTAATCGAATTTCAGCATCTTTGTAAATTTTTCCACTTAGAACCATAGAACCTGCAATAGTTCCCACTTTAGATATTTTAAATGTCTCTCTAATTTCAGCGGTACCAGTAATTTCTTCTTTCATTTCTGGAGACAACATACCTTCCATCGCATCTTTAAGATCGTTAATCGCAGCATAGATAATAGAATACATTCTGATATCAATTTCTTCTTTGTCAGCAATCTGACGTGCATTCCCCATAGGTCGCACGTTAAATCCAATAATAATGGCATCAGAAGCCGAAGCTAATAACACATCACTCTCTGTTATGGCTCCAACTGCTTTATGTATAATATTTACTTGTATTTCATCTGTTGATAACTTCAAGAAAGAGTCTGTTAAAGCTTCAACAGATCCATCAACATCACCTTTAAGAATTACATTTAATTCTTTAAAGTCTCCAAGTGCAATTCTTCGGCCAATTTCATCTAAAGTAATATGACGTTGAGTCCTTACAGATTGTTCACGTTGTAATTGCGTTCGTTTCGATGCAATTGCTTTTGCTTCACGTTCATCTTCAAAAACGTTAAATTTATCTCCAGCCTGTGGAGCTCCATCCAATCCTAATATTGATATTGGTGTAGCAGGCCCAGCTTCATTTACTTTTTGACCACGTTCATCATGCATTGCTTTTACTTTACCACTGCATTGTCCAGCTAGCATATAATCTCCAATTTTCAAAGTTCCTCCTTGAACTAATATCGTTGAAATATAACCCCTACCTTTATCTAAAAATGCTTCGACTACAGTACCATTTGCAAATTTATTAGGATTTGCAGTAAGTTCTAGTAATTCAGCTTCTAACAATACTTTTTCTAATAATTCATTTATACCTACACCTGTTTTCGCAGAAATATCTTGCGATTGTATTTTACCACCCCAATCTTCTACTAGTAGGTTCATTTGAGCAAGACCTTCCTTAATTTTTTCGGGATTGGAAACTGATCTGTCTATTTTATTTATTGCAAATATTATAGGGACTCCTGCTGCTTGTGCATGACTTATCGCTTCTTTGGTTTGAGGCATAATCGCATCATCTGCTGCAATAACAATAATCACTAAATCAGTTACCTGTGTACCTCGGGAACGCATTGCCGTAAACGCTTCGTGACCAGGTGTATCTAAAAATGTAATTTGCTGTCCATCATCCAAAGTTACACTGTAGGCCCCTATATGCTGTGTAATTCCTCCAGACTCTCCTGCAATTACGTTTTCTTTACGTATGTAATCTAATAATGAGGTTTTACCGTGATCTACGTGACCCATTACTGTCACAATAGGAGCGCGGGGTATTAAATCTTCTGGAGAATCTTCTTCAACCTGAACCGCCTCTTCAATATCTGATGTTATAAACTCAACCTCATAATCAAATTCATCCGCTACAATAGTTAACGTCTCCGCATCCAAACGTTGATTCATAGTCACCATCATTCCTAATGACATGCAAGTAGAAATAATTTGCGTAACTGAAACATCCATCATCGTTGCAACTTCACTTACAGTAACAAATTCTGTTACTTTAAGTAATTTACTTTCTGCTTCTTGAATTGCTTGATCATCTTCTGTTTTTTGACGATGCACATCTCTCTTATCCCTTCTATACTTAGCTCCTTTTCCTTTTGAAGATTTACCTTGGAGTTTCTCTAAAGTTTCTCGCACTTGTTTTTGTACGTCAGCTTCACTAGGCTCTTCTTTTGGAGTGTGTGTAACTTTTTTACGAACTCCTCCTCTATTGCTTTGTTGATTTCCAACTCGACCTCCTTTTGGAGGGCTTTTACTTATTCTTCTACGTTTACTTTTTTTCTCTTTATCGGTATCTGCTACAACTTTCTTTTTCTTTTCTGGCTTTTTAAATTGCGATAAATCTATTTTTTCTCCAGTAATTCTAGGACCATCTAATCTTTTATATTTTGTAACTACTTTCTCTAGATCATTTATTACATCTGAATCATTTCTAGCATCAACAGTTTTAGGAGCTGGAGTTTCTTTTTTAATGGGAAGAGTTTGAGGAGATTTTTCTTCCTTTTTAACTACTATATTTTCTTTTTTTACAGGAGCAGAAGCTTCTTTCTTAACAATTTCAGGTACATCTTTAGCAACTTCTTTTTTAACAATTTTTTTTGCTTCTTTAGAAATTACTTTTGGTGATTCTTTTGTGGTATTAAGCTCAATAACTTTTTCTTCTTTTACAGAAGTAGAGACTTCTTTTTTAACAGTCTCTTTCTTGTTCTCTGAAGGTTTTTTAGTATTGAGATCAATTTTTCCAAGAGTTTTAGGTCCTTCAAGCTTAACTTCAGCTTTTATAACTTTTCTAGAAGCTTCGATTTTTTGCTTCCTTTCTTCAAGCTCGCGCTCAGAAGCCAAACGAATATCCTCCTTCTCTTTCCTTTTCTCTTCACCAACTTCTTTAGAAGCTACCTTTTTACTTTTGTCTGTCTGAAACTCTTCAAACATCACTTGGTATTCTTTATTAGAAATTTTCGTGGTAGGTCGAGACTCCACTTCGTAACCTTTAGAGCTTAAAAATTCTACTGCGCGATCCAATGAAATATTGAATTCACGAAGTACTTTATTAAGTCTCATTGTTTTTACTTCAGACATATAGACGCTTTCTCCTGTTTATTCAGTTTAAATTTAAAAATATATATTCAAAATTACTACTTAATCTTCAAATTCTTCTTTTAATATATTTAAAACCTCTTGAATGGTTTCTTCTTCTAAATCAGTTCTTTTTACCAATTCTGCAAGATTATTTTCCAATACACTTTTAGCAGTATCCAATCCAATTTTTTCAAATTCTTTGATGATCCAATCTTCTATTTCATCTTTAAATTCTGATAACTCTACATCTTCTTCAGCTCCTTCACGCAATACATCAATTTCATAACCTGTTAAATAACCTGCTAAACGAATATTATGTCCTCCACGTCCAATAGCTTTAGACACTTCTTCTGGTTTTAATATTACTTCTGCTCTTTTCTTTTCTTCATCTAACTTTATGGAAGTAACTTTTGCTGGACTTAAAGCACGTGTTATAAATAATTGAGTATTTGTTGTGTAATTAATTACATCGATATTTTCATTTCCTAATTCACGAACAATACCATGAATACGAGATCCTTTCATTCCCACGCAAGCCCCAACTGGGTCTATACGATCATCATAGGAATCTACAGCTACTTTTGCTTTTTCTCCAGGAATACGAACTACTTTTTTAACACTAATTAACCCATCAAATACTTCAGGAATTTCTTGTTCAAATAATTTCTCTAAAAATTTTGGATGTGCTCGAGACATCACTATGGAAGGCTTATTGCCTTTAAGATCAACACTTTCTATAATTCCTCTAACATTATCTCCTTTTCTGAAAAAATCTGAAGGTATCTGTTTTTCTTTAGGTAAAATTAATTCATTACCATCATCATCTAATAAAATGATAGCACGATGACGAATATGATGAACTTCTGCTGTGTAAATTTCCCCTTCTAAATCTTTAAAATACTTAAATATATTCGTGTTGTCGTGTTCGTGAATTTTGGATATTAAATTTTGACGTAATGCTAAAATTGAACGACGTCCCAAATCTATTAGCTTTACTTCTTCAGCAACATCTTCTCCAATTTCGTAATCAGTTTCAATTTTTTGAGCATCGCTTAATGAAATCTCTTGATTTGGCTCTTCTACTTCTCCATCGGCAACCACTACACGATTTCTCCAAATTTCTAAATCTCCTTTATCTGGATTGATGATAATATCAAAATTATCATCATCGCCATATTTTCTTTTTAGAGCGTTTCTAAAAACATCTTCTAAAATCGACATTAATGTCACTCTGTCAATTAACTTATCATCTTTAAATTCTGAAAAAGAATCAATTAATGCTAAATTCTCCATATTCTTCTATTTAAATGTTATCACCACTGTTGCTTCAACAATATTTTTATATTCTAAAACCGCTTCTTTTTGAACGGTAACTTTTCCTTTACCAATAGGCTTAGACTCGCGAGCTTTCCAATTAAGCTCTATTTCATTATCATCTACTTTTGTAAGCTTTCCTTCTAAAATTTCATTATTTTGAGTTTTTACTTTTAAGATACGTCCAATATTTTTTTTATACTGACGCGGTATCGAAAGTGGCTCTGAGACACCTGCCGAGGCAACGTCTAACGAAAAATCAGTTTCTTCTCTATCGATGTTATGCTCTATAGCCCTGCTTACAGCTATACAATCATTTACTGTTACTCCTTGATCACCATCAATTATTACTTTTATTTGATTGCCTTCCAAGATTTTAAACTCAATTAAAAATAATGACTTGTTATCTTCTAAAGCCTTATCTAGTAACTTTTTTACTTTTTCCTTCATTAATTTTAGCTATAAAAAGAGGGGACTTTTGGTCCCCTCAGCTAGTTTCGTATCAAATTCTGTGCAAATATAGTGTTTTTTTAACTTTTAAAAAAACCTTTATTCTTACGAATTATTTTTGTACTTTAAAGTTTTTAATTATGTGATAAAAAATAAACATATGAAACGTATATTAATCCCTACTGATTTTTCTGAGCAAGCAGAAAATGCATTAAAAGTAGCTGCTCAAATTGCTAAAAAACACGGAAGCGAAATTTATGTTTTGAACTCCCTTGAATTACCATCAAATCTATCAAATTCTGGAAGTACTGGATCCATGCCAGAATCATTATTTTTTATAAAACTTGCCGAAAAACAATTTGAAGAATTGTTAAAAAAACCATACTTAAAGGACTTGCTTCTTCACGAGGCAATTATTGGTCATGGTGAGATCTTTAATGACGTAAGTGAAGTTGTAAAAGAAAAGAATATTGATCTTATTATCATGGGGTCTCATGGCACTAATGGTTTTATGGAAATGTTTATAGGTAGTAATACTGAAAAAGTAGTGCGAACTTCAAAAATACCTGTATTGGTAATTAAAAATGAACATTTGGAATTTAAAACTGATAACTTTGTATACGCTACTGATTTCTCTGAGGAATGTAAAGTTCCTTTTGAAGAAGCGCAAAAATTTGCTGAAGTTACCAATTCACATTTAAACTTACTTTATGTTAATACTCCAAGTGAATTTAAAACATCTAAGAAAATCAACAAAAGAATAAAAGATTTTCTAAAAGATTTTAACACAGAAAAAATTAATACTCACATATATAATGACACTTCTGTAGAGAAAGGAATTTTAAATTTTGCAAATGAAATAAATGCAAATCTAATTGGAATGGGAACCCACGGAAGAAAGGGAATTTCTCATTTTTTTAACGGCAGTATTAGTGAAGACCTAGTAAACCATGCCAACATGCCAGTGATGACTTTTAAAATCTAACTTGAAAATAAAAATCCCAATTCAATAATTGAATTGGGATTTGTTGGCCCACTAGGGCTCGAACCTAGACTCTTCTATACCAAAAACAGACGTGTTGCCAGTTACACCATGGGCCAATACCGTAATGCGGTTGCAAATTTAATACAAACTTTCGCTTGTACAAGTATTTTTGAGAAAATATTCCACATTTTACTTTTTTTGTTTTTTTGTTAAAATATTTGCTCACTACATACGTTAGATTTTTTTTAACTTGGAGGTATTTATATTATTAGTAAATTCGCTCCAAATAAAATTAAAAATATTTATGAATTCCTTCAACTTTAAAAAATGGAATAATATTTTAGGATGGTTTGTCTTTACAATTGCCTTGACTACTTATTGGCTAACTGTAGAGCCTACCGCAAGTTTTTGGGACGCAGGTGAATACATCACCACCTCAAGTAATTTAGAAGTCGGACATCCGCCAGGAGCTCCTTTATACCAATTATTAGGAGCTTTTTTCTCTATTTTCGCTATGGAGTCAACCAATATTGCACTCACCATTAATTTAATGTCAGTATTTGCGAGTGCTTTTACTGTACTATTTATGTTTTGGTCACTTACATTATTACTTGTAAATATCATTTCAAAAAACAATATAATTACTAAAGAAAGTAGTTATGCTATTTTAGGAAGTGCCGTAATTGGTTCTTTAACTTTTGCTTTTTCTGATAGTTTTTGGTTTAATGCAGTAGAAGCCGAAGTATATGCCATGGCAGCATTTATAATGTCTGTGTTGTTTTATTTAGCATTGAGATGGGAAAAGGACATGCAAACACCTCGAGGAGATCGATGGGTTGTTTTAATTGCTTTTGTTATTGGACTATCATTTGGAGTTCATTTCATGGGACTTCTTACGATACCTGCTATGGGAATGCTTTATTTCTTTAAGAATTACAAAACAGTTACAATCAAAAATTTCATTGTTGCTAATTTAGTGATGGTCGCTATTTTACTTTTTATTTTCAAGTTATTATTACCTATGACTTTAAAGTTTTTTAGCGCTTCAGAAATATTTTTCATTAACAGTATTGGACTTCCCTTTAACTCAGGAACCATCATCGCTGGAATACTCTTTATAGCTCTTTTTTATCTTTTACTTCGTTATACTAGAAATAATGATTTTGTGAAACTAAACACTTTATTACTTTCTATATTATTCATTTTTATTGGCTTTTCTAGCTGGATAATGCTTCCCGTTAGAGCTAATGCAGGAACTATGATTAACGAAAATAATCCGAACAATGCTCGTGAATTATTAGCTTATTATAATAGGGAACAATATCCTGAAACTCATCTTTTCTATGGCCCATTATTTACTGAAAAATATGTGGGGCTCGACCCTAACAATCCATATAAAGATGACAAACCAAAGTTTGAAAAAGATGAAAAAAATGGAAAATATATAATTGTAAATGACTATGTAAATGCTTCTCAGAATACCGATGACTCACAAAAAGGATTCTTTCCTAGAATGTGGAGTACAGAGCATAGTTCTAATTATATGGAATTTACTGGAGGGCTTGAATACAATATTAAAAGAGAATATTTAGGAGAATCCCGTTTGGTCGATATTGTAAAAGATTTTAATCAAGATATAAGAGAAGGGAGGGTAGGAGCTGATGATTTTGATGATTTTCTGAAAGATTTTGGACCTTTTTTAGATATTCAAAAACCTACTTTTATGCAAAATATGGCATATATGTTTGAGTATCAATTTGGATATATGTATTGGCGTTATTTTATGTGGAATTTTAGTGGGAGACAAGATGATAAACAAGGAGAGTACACAGATTTACATGGAAATTGGCTTTCCGGAATAAGTTTTATTGATGATGCTAGATTAGGTCCTCAAGAATTTATTGCTAGTGATGCAAAAAATAATAAAGCGAGAAATACTTATTTTATGCTCCCATTAATATTGGGAATAATAGGAATTCTTTTTCATTTTAAAATTAACCCTAAAAGCTTTTGGGTACTTTTAATATTCTTCCTTTTTACGGGTATCGCTTTAAAGGTATACCTAAACGAACGTCCTTTTGAACCAAGAGAAAGAGATTACGCGTTGGTAGGTTCCTTTTATGTTTTTGCGATGTGGATAGGGTTTGGAGTTTATGCTTTATTTGAAATCGTTAAAGAAAAAATAAAACCAAAACTAGCATTACCTCTTGTTCTTGTTTTTACTGCATTAGCAGTCCCCGTATTAATGGGTTCACAAAATTGGAATGATCATGACCGTTCTAATAGATACACTGCCCAATCTATGGCAAAGATGTATTTGGATTCTTGTGATGAAAATGCCATTCTTTTTACCATTGGAGATAATGACACATTTGCATTATGGTATGCACAAGGTATAGAAGGATATCGACAAGATGTAAGAGTCGTTAATACTAGTTTATTTCAAACAGATTGGTATATTGATGATATGAAGAAGAAAGCTTTTAATAGCGATCCTATTCCTTCACAATTGACTCATGATAAATATAAATATGGTTCAAGAGATTTTCTTTTCTTCCAAAAAACAAGAAAGGATACTATTAACATTAAAGATTGGATGGATTTTGTTGCAGATGATAGTAAAAAAACCCAGGTTGAATTAGAAAGCAGAAAATGGGCAAATACATTTCCTTCAAAAGTAATTAGAGTTCCTGTCGACAAGGATGCAGTTTTACGTAATGGGATTGTGGATTCTAAAGATGCAGATAAAATAGTTCCATATATAGATATTGTTTTAAAAGGAGATGTACTCTATAAAAATCGTCTTTTAATGTTAGATATAATTGCGAATAATGATTGGAAACGTCCAATTTATTTTAGTGGTGGTGCTTTTGGAGATGACGATTATATTTGGATGAAAGAATACCTGCAATTAGAAGGAGTCGTTTATAAATTAGTGCCAATTCGCACTCCTTTAGACAAAGGAAATCCATTTGACATGGGAAGGATTGATACTGATAAAATGTATGATATTGTTATGAACTGGAAATGGGGTAATAGTGGTAATCCTGATATATACCACGATGTAGAAACTCGTAGAAATGGAATTACTTACAGAAGTAATATGTCTAGGTTAGCAAGCGCATTAATTGAAGAAGGCAAGTTTGAGAAAGCAGAAAAAGTATATGATCTAGCTATGGAAAAAATGCCTGTAGATTACTTTGAATTCTATTCTTTATTAGAACCATTTATTTTAGGGTATTATGAGATAGACAAATATGATAAAGCAAGAGCGGTATATCAATCTGTTGTCAAGCATTATCAAGAACATTTAATTTTCTACAGTAAATTAAGTTATAAGAGACAGGAAGTAATTGGCGATGAAATATTTAGTGATTTGGGAAGATATAGAGGGTTAATTGATGTTTTAGCTTCTTTCGACACAGAAGAATATACGGTTCTAGAAGCAGAAAAATTCAATACTTATTTACAACTATTTAATTTTTCAAAAGATGAAAATGATATGTTGGATGTAAAGGAGGAGTTATTAAAGAATAATAATGAAAGTCCTTTAGATACGATCCCTGAAGTTATAGAGGATTTAATACAATAACATGAAAACTTATTTGGTAAAAACGCCCAAATTTGTTCATCGGTTGTTTCCGAAACGAGTTTGGGCTTTTCCAAACTCTAAAAATTCTGTTTACTTAACTTTTGATGATGGCCCAATTCCAATTGTCACACCTTGGGTCATCAAAGTTTTAAAACAATACAAATCAAAAGCCACATTTTTTTGTATTGGTGACAACGTAACCAAACATGAAAACATTTTTCAACAGATTATTGAAGAAGGGCACTCCATAGGTAATCACACCTATCATCATTTAAACGGTTGGAGTACAAAAACGAAAGACTATATTAATAATTGTGAAAAATGTAAAGATAACCTAAATCGAGTTAAAGATTACAAATCAAAAAGCAATCCTCTTTTTAGGCCTCCTTTTGGTAAGTTAACTTTAAAGCAATCTAAAACACTTCAGGAAAGAGGTTTTCATATTATTATGTGGGATGTTTTAAGTGCTGATTTTGACGCTAAAATATCAAATAAAAAATGTTTAGAAAATGTTTTAAAAAACATTCAACCAGGAAGTATTGTAGTTTTTCACGACAGTTTAAAGTCTTATGATAAGTTAAGATATGTTTTACCAAAAGTATTGGATTTTCTAAAAATCAATAATATAAACTGTGAATCTATAAAACTTTAATTAGACATACTCATTTACTAAACCAATAAGAGTATTGGCATCTTGCTCTCCACTTTGGCGCCATTTCATTTCGCCTTGTTTATAAATCATTAATGTTGGTAGTCCTTTTACACGAAGTGCTTTAGATAATTCTTCATTTTTTTCAACATCAATTTTTATTACTCTAGCCTTATCGCCTAAAGCAGAGGCAACATCTCTTAATACTGGATGCATTCCTTTACAGGCTTCATCCCAATCTGCATAAAAATCTAATAAAACTGGAACAGAAGTTTCAATTAATTCTCCAAATTTTGACATAATTCTAAATTTTTGGTAAAAAATTGTTTTACAAATATAGGCTTTTCAAGAGATTATCTGATTTTTTTAGGTGTTATATAAGTTCCCACTCAGGAAATAGCAATACTGTCTTAGCATCTTAAATTAAATACTACTAAATAATTTAAAAATACCATTCTTTAAAAGAACTCTAATTAGAACTTAAGTTTTTTAAAATTAGTTTTAATAAAATTACTACATTTAAAGTCTAAGTATAATTTTAGATGAAAAGAAGAAAATTTTTAAAAAGAGCTTCGTTAACCGGAATTGGCGTTGCAGTTGGCAGTTCTATATTTGCTAATAGACCTTCAAATAAATTAAATGAGTTTAAAGAAAATTCATTAGGTAATACAATTGAAAATCTTCCTATTGTAATTTCAACTTGGAACGTTCCCAATGCGACTAAAAAAGCGGGAATGTTATTAGAGGAAGGAAGTAGGTCCATAGATGCAATTGAGAAAGGATGTATGATAGAGGAAGCAGACTTAAACAATCAGTCTGTTGGATATGGAGGTCATCCTGATAGAGACGGGAATGTTACTTTAGATGCTTGTATAATGGATAAAAATGGCAACTATGGTTCTGTAGTTTATATGCAAAATATTGTACATGCCATTGCTGTTGCAAGAAAAGTAATGGAAGATACACCTCATGTTATTTTAGCAGGAAAAGGCGCTGAAGAATTTGCTATTTCAAAAGGATTTAAAAAAACAAACCTTTTAACTGAAGCTTCAAAAAAAGCTTGGGAAGAGTGGAAAAAAGAGTCCAACTATCAACCTTTAATAAATATTGAAAATCACGACACCATAGGTATGCTAGCAATTGATAAATATGGAGATATTTCTGGTGGATGTACTACAAGCGGATTAGCCTATAAAATGGCT
>ENA-OQVM01002249-OQVM01002249.1-marine-metagenome-genome-assembly--contig:-NODE-2249-length-22982-cov-4.031434_pt1 | contig 22982 bp, 16 predicted proteins | sample MGYA00237776_ERZ505498 | MGnify/ENA primary metagenome ERZ505498 (study PRJEB26159, sample SAMN06265151) | marine metagenome | isolation source: Helgoland LTER site | place: Germany:Helgoland, sampling... | reverse complement strand
CAGCTGAACTTCAAGGGGGGCATCGCCTTTGATGCGGAAAATCCTCCTCACATGGCGATCTGGTTGGAAAACACCTCGCGTTATCACCTCAAGACACTCTTCCATAGCCAGGTGCCTGAGGTGGAAAACAGTCTGCCCTACTGGCATTACAAGAAGAGCGAGTATGAGAAGTACAAGGCAGAGAGCGAGGCCGCTGAGAAGGCTGGTAAAAAGCAGGCTGAGGATGTGGATGCCCTGAGCTCGGCGACCCCCAATGAGAGTTTTGATCCCGCGGATTACATCGTTCCCAAGGACCCGGAAAAAGAAACGCCTTATCGCCTGCTCATCGAGATCAATGCTCCTGATGACGGCAATGAGCATTACCCAGATCAGCCGTCACTGGTCTACGTAGTCGAGGTCGATAACAAGCGCCCACGTAGCTATCAGGTGCTCGATCTGGTGGGTTACCCCAAGTCAGAAATGGACGAGGAAGAGGGGGAGATCGAGTGGTCACTTCTTTATGCTGATGGAACCATCACCACAGCACATGATCTTTTTGATAGTGCTTTACTGCTCATTGAGCGCACTGAGCCCTTAAAGTGAAGCTGCGATGAAGCGCCATTTTTTCGTCATTATATTGCTGATGCTGGTCAGCGTGGCGGTATTTGTTGCCATCAAGGCAGGAGAAGAAAAAACGAGCTATCAAAGCTTTCAGGGTAGTATCTTCGGCACCCGCTATCAGGTGCAGTATCATGCCCATGAGCAGCTAGGTATGAAAGCCGCGGCGATGCAGGCGCAGGTGGAAAAGCGTCTGCAGCGTATTGATCAGATTGCGTCTACTTGGAAAGCTGACTCTGAGATTTCACGTTACAATCGGGCTGTTTCCAAAGATGGATTTCAGCTCTCGGATGAATTGAGAGAGATCATCACCTTATCCGAGCAGCTCAAAGTGAGCACCGGTGGAGCCTTTGATATTCATCATCAGGGTGAAGAGATTGATGTCTCTGCCATCGCCAAGGGTTACGCGGTTGATCGCATCGCTGAATACCTGCATGGCGATCTCGATATCCAGGATTTCCTGGTGGAGATAGGTGGGGAGGTCAAAGCCCGCGGTAACAATGCCAAAGCCAAGCTATGGAAAGTTGCCATCTACATCCCACCATCACATGCACACATCGTGGGTCCGCGTGTGACGTTGAATGATACCTCTATTGCGACCTCCGGTCTGTACTTCAAAGGGAATCATATCAAAAATGCTGAGACAGGTCATGCCCTAGGCCATGACTTGTTATCCTGTTCAGTGATTCACCCTTCCAATGCCACCGCTGACGCGCTCGCTACCGCCCTCTATGTAATGGGCGCTGAGGCAGGTCTGGCCTGGGCTAATGAAAACGAGGTAAAGGCGATCTTCATCAAAAACGATGGAACCGTGATGGAGTCGACAAAGTTTAGACGATGATGCTTCTTAACTGAGTATGCCCTTGATGACCTTGGCTGGCTCTACCCCGGTGAGTTTCATGTCGAGGCCTTGGAAGGGGTAGGTGAAGCGGTTGCTGTGCAGACCCAGCTGATGCAGCATGGTGGCGTGCAGGTCGCGGACGTTGACCACGTCCTTGATCGCGCTGTAGCCGAGCTCATCTGTCTCGCCGTAGCTCATGCCAGGTTTCATGCCGGCACCTGCCATCCACATGGAGAATCCTTTGATGTGATGGTCGCGTCCGGCGCCACCTTTGCTGCCTTGATACATTGGGGTACGACCGAATTCGCCGCCCCAGACGATCAGGGTGTCTTCGAGCATGCCACGCTGCTTGAGGTCATTGAGCAAGGCCCAGGTGGCGCGGTCGGTGTGTTCACAGCAGACCTTCATGTATTTATCGAGGTCACCGTGATGATCCCAGCCGCGGTGGTAGAGCTGAATAAAGCGCACGCCTTTTTCCGCGAGGCGGCGGGCAAGCAGGCAGTTGGATGCGTAGGATCCGTCACCGGGGGTAGCGCCATACATATCGAGGGTGCTCTGTGGTTCCTTGGTGACGTCCATGAGGTCGGGAACGGAGGTTTGCATGCGGAAGGCCATCTCGTAGGCGGCAATGCGAGTTTCGATCTCGGGGTCACGGATCTGGCCGAGTTTTTTCTTATCGAGCTGGATGATGGATTTGATCAGCTCGTCTTGCTGCTTGATGCTAACACCCTTCGGACGGCCGAGGTAGTGGACGGGGTCACCAGCGGCATTAAACTCGACACCCTGATAGCGGCTGGGGAGAAATCCTGCCGACCACTGGCGGGATGCGATGGGTTGTGGGTTGCGTCCACCGACACTGGTGAGGACGACAAAGCCGGGTAGGTTTTGGGAGAGCGAGCCGAGGCCGTAGTTCACCCAGGCACCCATGGACGGGCGGCCGCTGATGGCAGTGCCCGTATTCATGAAGGTGTGGGCTGGGTCATGGTTGATCTGCTCGGTAACCATGGATTTGATCACGGTGATGTCATCGGCCATCTTGGCGGTCCATGGCAGGTAATCGCTGACCATCAGGCCGCTTTTGCCGTGGGGGCGGAACTTGGCCTGGTGACCGAGCACCTTGAGCTCCTTGCCTTGAAGCTGGGCGATGGGTTGCCCCTTGGTGAAGGATTCCGGCATCGCCTTGCCATCGAGACGGTCGAGCTCGGGTTTGTAGTCGAAGGTTTCCAGATGCGAGGGACCTCCCGCCATGCACAGGAAGATGACCCGCTTCGCCTTGGGCGCGAAGTGAGGAGAGGACGGGTAAATGTCCGAAGCTGCCGAGGCAGACCTGATGCCCATGAGAGAGGACAAGGCTGCGGAGCCAAGGCCGAGTCCGGCCTGGCCGAGAAAGGTGCGTCTTGTTTGATTGAAGCTCATCGTCATTTAGTTCCGGTAGGTGAATTCGTAGAGGTTGAAGAGTCCGCGGGCAACGGTGGTCCACGAGGCGAGATCGGCAGGTGAGATGTCGGTGGCAGCTGGGCTTATGCCGGCTTTGCCTAGCTGGCTGGCTTGGTCTTCATGGCCATCGTATTGAGCAAGGCTGTCTTGCTGCAGCTTTTGGAAGATGGACTTTTCCTCGGCGTCGGGATCGCGGTTGAGCGCGTGTTGGAAGGCGTAGTGGATTCTCTGCTCAAAGGAGTCTCCGCCTGTGGTGATGATCTTATGGGCAAAGACACGGGCGGCTTCGACAAAGGTGGGGTCATTGAGCAGCACCAGGGCAGCATTGGGTGTATTGGAGCGCGGCCGTTCTGCAGTGCACTCTTCTCGGCTGGGAGCATCGAGGGCCTTCATCATCGGGTGTAGGAACATGCGCTGCCAGTGAACGTAGAGGCCGCGGCGCCATTGATTTGCGCTGTTGTCTTGGCTGTATTTACGTGGTGGGAAGTTGAGGTGCTGGTAGTAGCCGGCAGGTTGGTAAGGTTTGGCACTCTCGCCACCGACCTCATCGACGAGAAGCCCGCTGACCGCAAGGGCGTTGTCTCGGATCAGCTCGGCGGGCAGGCGGTAGCGGGACTGTCGGTCAACCAGAGCGTTGGCGGGGTCTCGTGCGAGCATCTCAGCTGTGGCTAAGGAAGCTTGGCGGTAGGTACGGCTGGTGACGAGCAGGCGCACGAGGGCTTTGACATCCCAGCCGGATTCGTAAAAGGTCACAGCCAGAGCATCGAGCAGCGCGGGGTTGACCGGAGCTTGGCCCTGGCCACCGAAGTCGGAGAGGGAGGGGGAAATACCGCGGCCAAAGAAGAGATACCAGAAGCGGTTGGCAAAGACGCGGGAGGTGAGTGCTCCGCTGCCCTTAGCGGGATCGGTCAGCCAGTTGGCGAGGTCAAGGCGGGTGGCCCGCTGGCCTTCGGGGAGTTCGAGCTGGCCCATGAACTCGGGAATGGCAGGGGTGACGATTGCACCACTATCGTCCTGCCAGTTGCCCCGGGGCAGGATACGCATGGTGCGTGGCTCCTCAGCGACGGTGATCATGGTACGTCGGCCTTGCTTTGCGAGTTTCTGGTGTTGCTTGCGAAGGCGGTGGAATGCGTTGAGCTTTTCTTGCGGTACGATCGCCGCGATTTTCTGCTCGGCATCGCTGATCCTTGCCTGCAGAGCCGCTTTTTGTTTGGCATTTTTTAACCCTTTCAACTGGCCAGTCCATTTGCTGCGTAGCAGCTCTAAGTGGCTGAGCTGGTCTTGAGCATGGCGTGGCACGATCTTGGCCATTGCCGCCTCGAGCCGGTCTGCCTTAGGCTGAAGCTCAGGACTGAAGACGACCATCTCTGGTGGTCGAATCGTGGGCAGTATGTTGCCGGTGTAGCCCTTGTCGTGAATATCGGCAAAGAAGGCGGCCATGGTGTAGTGATCCTTGATGGTGTAGGGATCGTATTTATGGTCATGACACTGGGCGCAGCCGACAGTGGCACCCATCCAGACTTCCGAAACATTACGCACCCGGTCAGCAGCATAGATGGCATTGTATTCCTTGGCTTGGATGCCGCCCTCGTGCGAGGTCTGCAGCAGGCGGTTGTAGCCGGAGGCGACTTTCTGCCAAGTAGTCGGGTTGGGCAAGAGGTCTCCGGCGAGCTGCTCTTGGGTGAACTGGTCAAAAGGGGTGTTGTTGTTGAAGGCCTTGATGACGTAGTCCCGGTAGGGCGAGATGTTGTGGTCCTGATCTCCATGGTAGCCGACGGTGTCGGCGAAGCGCACCAGGTCGAGCCAGTAGATGGCCATGCGCTCACCGAAGTGCGGGGAGGCGATCAGTGAGTCGACCAGTTGCTCATAACTGATTTTCTTACTTTGAAAATCGGCGACCAGAGCCGGCTCGGGCGGCAGGCCGGTGAGGTCAAAAGAGAGCCGCCGCACGAGGGTGACGGGGTCGGCATCAGCGGCCGGGGCGAGGCCTTTTTTCTCCAAACGCGCGAGCACAAAGTGATCCACCCAATTGGCGGGCCAGCCGGATTTTTTCACCTTGGGAGCCGGGTGCTTCACGGGTGCCACGTAGGCCCATGGGTCTTCGTAGACGGCACCTTCCTTGATCCATTGCTTGAGGATTTCAATTTCTTTGGGCTTGAGGGATTTGTGCGATTCCACAGGTGGCATCGGATCTTCCTTGTCGAGAATGCGGATAATGAATTCGCTTTGCTCGGGATCCTCTGGAATAATGGCAGTTTTGCCTGTTTCCTTGAGCTTGGTATAGGCACCCTCTGCAATGTCGAGGCGTAGGCCCGCTTCACGGTGCTTGGAATCCGGGCCGTGGCAGAAGAAACATTTGTCCGAGAGGATCGGGCGCACGTCACGGTTGAAATCAAGCTCCTCGCCGAGGCAGGGGCTAAGCAGAAAGAAGCTCAATCCTAAGTAGAGGTGGTTGGCATTGATGGTGAAAGATTTCATTTCGGAGTCATCTATAATGTTACGTCAAAAAACGGGAAAAAATACTGTTATTGTCTCCTTATTTTTTAGGAGGCCCCTGCTGGGCGAGTTTTGGTCGAGAACTGGCCATGCCTTATGAGCATTAAAGGTCGATCCATGCACCGTTGTTTTTAGCCGACTGGTAGATGGCCTGGATCAGCTCCACGGATTTGCGGGCTTCTGCAGCTGAGGTGCTGGGTTCACGGTTTTCGGCAATCGCTTGAACGACTTCTTCGAAGTTGCGCTGGTGCTGGTAGGTATTGATCGCTGTGGGGTCATTGGCGCCGAGACCTGCCTCCTGACCTTTCATCAGGGTGAGGCGGATTTGATCGTCCTCGGCATGTTCGTTTTTGAAATCCCAGACCTCAAAGGCCTCGTCAGCGAGAAAGACAGAACCCTCCGTGCCAGCAAGCTGGACGCGCGCGGGGTGACCATCCTTGGACCAGCTGCAGGTGGAAGCCTCGATCACTCCACGGGCTCCATTTTGAAACTCGATCAAGGCAACGCAGTGGTCTTCAACCTCGATGCGTTCGTGAGCCAGGCAGGCGGTATTAGCCGAAACCCGCTTGGCAGGGCCGGCGAGGTAGAGCAAGGAATCGACGGTGTGGATGGACTGGTTCATCAGAGCTCCTCCTCCGTCGAGGGCCCAGGTGCCACGCCAGCCGGCGGAATCATAGTAGGCCTGGTCACGATACCACTTGATGTAGGCGGAGGCACTGGCAAGGGTGCCGAAGCGACCTCCATCCGCTGCTTTTTTAAAGGCATCCATGCCGGGGTGAAAGCGGCGGTTGAGCACCGCGGCCAGGGTCTTGCCATTGGCCTTAGCCGCTTCCATGAGCTGGTCGATGCGCTCGGTGGTGACTTCCAGGGGTTTCTCGACTATGGCGTGCTTGCCGGCGTTAAGAGCCGCCAGAGTTGGATCAAGGTGGGCTCCACTCGGGGTCCCCACGGTCACAATCTCGAGCTCCGGGTCAGCGAGAAAGGCATCGATGTCGGAGTAGGCTTTCGCACCGAACTCTTCAGCAAGTTCACTGGCGCGTTCCTGATTGCGGTCGAGAACGGAGTGCAGGGATCCTCCCGTCATATCGCGGATGGCTTGAGCGTGGAAGCGGCCGATCATGCCTGCTCCTATGATTCCGAATTTCATGGTGTGATGTTATTGTTAGAGATTGGATTTGGTTTTACGGTCCTTGGCGCGTTCGTTGACGAAGATCTGGTGGAGTTGTTTGACTTTTTCGGGATGTTTGCTGGCGAGGTTTTTGGACTCTTTGGCGTCTTTGTTGAGATCGTAAAGATGCCAGTCGGATTGCCTGGGTTCATTCTTGCCGTAGTGGACAAGTTTCCAGTCCCCCAAGCTGAGCGCCCATCTCTTTCCCGGCTTGCCCCAGAGTTGGTAGATCATGCGGGTGGGCGGGTCTGCTTTGGTGAGGAAGAGGGCAGAGTTGTCGTTCCCATCAAATTTAGGTTGCCCTTGTGGAGCTTGTGGCTCGATGCCAATGAAACCACCGATGGTTTTCATCCAGTCGACAACGTGGACTGGGGTGTCGATGTTGCGGGCGGGTATTTTGCCGCGCCAGTGGACGAAACCCGGAACACGGACACCGCCCTCGTAGGCGTCACATTTGTTGCCGCGGAAGGGGATCTCTTGGTTGAAGTCGGTGAGCTTGAGGTCATCGGGGTAGGCGTTGCCGGGCCAGTTGACCTGGGGGCCATTGTCCGAGGTGAATAGAATGAGTGTGTTGTCTCGCTGGCCGGATGCGTCGAGGGCTTTGATGACCTGACCGATGCCGTGGTCGAGGTGGTAGAGGACGGCGAGGAAGAGGCGTTTTTCAGGGTCTGGCTCAGACTGGATGATGCCCTCGGGGTCATTGAACCATTTGATCTTGTCTTCATTGAGCCAGCGCTTCGGGTTATCGGGGTCGAGCTGGGTGGGGGTGTCGACAAACTCACCGCGCTCGTCAAGTGGGGTATGCGGGGCGTGGTAGGCCAGATAGAGGAAGAAGGGCTGATCAGATTCTTTATTTTCTTCGATGATGCGGACGGCTTCGTCAGTAACCAGGTCGGTGACATGTACGCCGTTTTCATAGCCCTCGATGATTTTGCCATCGCGGTGCCATGTCACCTCGAATTCGGGTAGGCGCGCGCGGTAGCGGTGGTCATAGTAGCCGACCCCCCCGGCGAAGGATCCGTAGGAGGAGTCAAAGCCGTGGTGATGAGGTCCGTGCTCTTCCGCAACCCCCATGTGCCATTTGCCGGAGAGATAGGTTTGGTAAGCGTTTGCTTTGAGAAAAGTGGCGAGGTTGAGCGTGCCGTGCGGAAAAACGGGTTCGTTGCTGGCGGTGAGTCCGGCATTGCCGAAGCGCCCTGGGTAGCGACCAGTGAAGGCGGCAATGCGCGTGGGTGTGCATTGCGGCATCGAGTAGTGACGAGTGCAGAGGGCGCTCTCTGCGGCGAGGGCGTCGAGGTTCGGGGTGTAGACTTTTCCCGGGTTGTTGTAGCCGATGTCAGCCCAGCCCTGGTCATCGGTGATGATGGTGATCACGTTCGGTTTACTCAAAGCCGGAAGAGTGAAAAGAGAAGAGAGAAAAGTTAAAAGCAGCCACGCGCGGGTAAGGCTCCCTCTGATGGAAAGCCTTTGCGTCTTTGCGCCTTTGCGTGTGTTTGTCATTCAGGCAGGTGGGTGTAGGTTTTGCCGATGAGAAGGTCTTGTGCGCTGCGGTTGGAGTAGGGGCCTTTGTTGAAGTGCTTGGGTTTGCCGAATTTCGGGTGGTCCTTGAGGGATTGATACTCGAGGAATTTGAGTCCACCGAGAGCCCAGCTGCAGTGCATATCACCTTTGGCTGTGGCGGCTTCCTCAAGGAGAGCTTCGGTGTATGTTTCAGAGCCTTTGATTTTGCCAAGAGTAGTGAGGGCGGTGATGCGCACGCTTGGGTCACTGTCTTTGCTCGCTTGGATGAGCTCAGCTTCCGCGCGAGCAGCGTCTTTACCTAGGACGCGAAGGCCCAGTGCGGCCCAGTAACGCATCACGGGATTTTTGTTACCGAGTTCTTTTTGGAAGGTGGGGATGTTGGCGGGTTTTTGGGAGGAAGCGAGATTGGCGAGGGCGATGATTTTCTTGAGCGGGTAGTTGCCCTCTTCCCTGGCCCAGTCGTAGATGGTGGTGTCGCTTTTGTCGATGGACTCCATCAAGGGCTCTGGGATGAAGCCGAGGTCGTGGGTGCCGAGGAGGGTTTGGTCGAGGGATTGGCGGAAGTCGGTGATCAGGTCTTGATGGGTTGTTGAGTTGATCAGGTTGTTGACTTCGTGCGGGTCGGATTGGGTGTCGTAGAACTCCTCGGGGATGTGGCAGTTGAAGATGGCGGACTGGGCTTCGTTGGTTTCGCCTTTGATGTAGGCGTGGTAATGGGCGACCTGGGCGTCCTGGCCGAAGGGGTATTGGAGAAGCTGGTGGGCGCGGCGGTCGGGCTCGTAGTTGCGGATGTATTTGTAGCGGCCGTCGGTGAGGGCACGTGAGTTGTCCTGGGATTCATCGAAGCGGCCGGAGAAGAGGAGGAGTTTTTCCTTGGCGGGTTCGGGGGATTTTCCAGCGAAGATTTTTCCGCTGTAGGTGGGGGGGCTTTCCACATCGCAGAGGTGGAGAAGGGTTTTGGTAAGGTCAGTGAAGTCGACAAGGCGGTCGGAAACGCTGCCGAGTTGGTAGCTTTTGGGGGCGAGGTGTTTCCATTTCTCTGGGAAGTAGGCGATGAAGGGCACGCGGGTGCCGGAGTCATAGAGATAGCGCTTGGAGCGGATCATGATTCCGCCGTGGTCGGCGATGTAGAAGATGATGGTGTTGTCTGCCTCTCCGTTCTTCTCGAGAGCCTTGCGGAAGTGGCCGATACTCTCGTCCATTTTTTCAACCGAGGAATAGACCTTTCCCCAGTCATCTCGGGTGGCCTGGTTGTCGATCTGGTAGGGGGGGATTTCCAGAGGGTGCTTGAGCTGTTTGATGGGGTAGTCCATCTGTTGCTTGTTGATGGGGTGCATGCCAAAGGCGCGTGACTCGTGGGAGTGGCCGATGTTGTAAACGGCAAAGAAGTTGGGAAACTTGTCTCCACGTTTGAAGTGATCACCCTTGCCGGCGTGGCCATTCCAGAGCTCTTTCTGGTGGTGGGTAGAGTTGTTGTAATCCCCTTTGGAGCCGGTGACGAAATAGCCTGCTTTTTTGAGCGGGTGATGGAAGGGGGTGAGGGCAGAGGAGACCTTGTAGAAGCTGCGCATGTTGTGGGTGCCAGAAGTGGTGGCGTAGGTGCCGAGCAGGAGGGTGCAGCGCGCCGGGGCACAGACGGGTGCGTTGGCAAAGCAGTTGGTGTAGCGTTGGCCCTCGGCGGCGAGCTGGTCGAGGTTGGGAGTGTGGGCGTTTTTGTCACCGTAGCAACCCAGGTAGAGCCCGTTGTCCTCGGAGAGGATGAAGGCGATGTTCGGTTTATTGGAGCTTGCCCTCCCTTCGGTAGCCCGCTGCTGCGCAAAAGCCGAAAGGGTGAAGAGTGAGGAGAGAAGAGTAAAAAAGACCGCTGCATAGATACAGCCCGGCTTTTTGGCTGACTTTTGCGTCTTGGCGTCTTGGAGTGAGTAAAACATGATGAGGCTAGCTGTTAGGTTGCTTTGTTCCTTCGTGCGAAACCGACAAGGCCGGTGATGAGTAAGGCGGGCAAGGCGATGAGGCCGATCATGCCGAAGTTGTGCATGAAGGGGTCCTTGCTGCCGTAGCGGCCGATCAGGTTCCAGACAGCGGCGAAGCTGGCTGCCCCTCCGGCGATGAGCATCAGGATATTGATCAGGCTGCGCTTGCGTGGCATTTCGTCGCCGAGTGTCTTCTTGGAATTCATCAGCAGGATGAAGATGAGATAGGCGATGGGCAGCAGGGTGGTGGCAATGGTTCCTGCGGGGATGTTGAGGGTTGTTTTGATATCGGGGTTGCCGGTCCAGAGGATGGGGGAGAAAAATCCGGACAGGGCGGGCATGGCGGCACCGAACATGAACAGTGCTTTTTGCCCCGGCTTGCCAAAGGCCTCGGAGATGGCGTAGCCGTTCATCATCATGTGTACAATCATGGTGGAAATAGCCATGGCGAGAATGCCGATGCCAAAAATAAGCTGGGCATTTTTTCCGAGTGCCGGCTCGAGAGATTTGGCGAGGTCCTTGGCGGTGCGTTTGGCGACCATGGCGGCAAGTTGTTGATCCGCATCAGGCAGGGCATCGCGTTGTGCTTGTGCGCTCTCTGCGTTTTTATCGTAGTTGGCATCTTTGGAGGCGAGCCAGGTGTCAACGACTGCGTTGTAGTTACCCGCGCTAACGATGCTGTCTTTCTTGGCGTGGAATTGTGCGGAGGTGGCGATGACCAGAAACGAGGTCGCCATCAGGAAGGGCACAAAGAGTCCGAGCACGAGGTCGAAGCGGGATAGCTCGCGATGTTGCTTGGACCAGCCACGCTTGATGAGGGTGTAAGGCAGTAGGAAGGTCATGTTGATGCCAACAGCTGAGCCGAAGGCGCCGATGATGATGTTGCGCTGGCTGTCCGCGATGTATTTGGTCCAGAAGCTGGCGTTTTCGCCAGTGGCGGCAATGGCTTCGTTATAACTGGCGGTGGGTTTGAATAGGGCTGAGAAATCAGGAATGAGCCCGCCGAAGAATGCTCCCCAGGCGATGCTGCCCTGACTGGCAAGAACGACGACTACGGCCATGAATGCGAGCACGACGATGGCAACGAGACCTTTGAGCACGTGTTCGATGATCTTGGATGCCTTGCCGCCGCCGAGTGACATCCACAGCAGGCCGAGGCTGAAGACTGTGAAGATACCAGTGACGACGTAGGTTTGGTTTTCGCCGTTGAGCAGGCCGAGATTGTTTTGCACGGCGTCTGTTCCGAGGCCGTATTGGGCTGAGCAGTAGACCACGTCGGCGATGATGGTGGCGACGAGCCAGCTCCAGGCGAGCACGGGAGAGATGTGTTTTTTAGCAGCCACAAAGGGACGTTCCTTGGAGGACAAGGTGACATGGGAAATGGCTGAGAGCATGATGATGCCGCAGAGCATGGCGAGGGGCTGCAGCCACATGAATTCGTAACCACCGATGACCCCGAGGTAGAGAGCCCCCACCAGTGAGCCGCCGCCAAGGGTGACGGCTGCCTGGATCCAGCCAGGGCCACTGAGCTTGGCATAAATACCTAGCTTTTTGAGGAAGGGGGAGTTTTGCGCGGTGGTGATGGGATCGGACATATTGTTGGCAGTTGACTATTGCACGGCTGTTTAGTGCAGTTGATTGGCGGTGTAGTAGAAGTTTTCGTTGTGGAGCTTGCTGCCGTCTTTGGCATTGAGGTTCTTGACGTTGATGTGGTAAACCTTGCCGGCTTGTAGGGAATCGAGACCAATCGTGAAGGTCTTGTCACCAGTGTTTGCGACCTTGGTGACGGAAATCTGTTTCTGGTCGAGCTTGCCGCCTCCATACTTGTGGCTGTCCTGATAGTGGAACGAGGTGACGGTGATTTTGGCATCGGCGATTTTGGCGATGGCTAAGGTGGTGGCTAGTTCGAAGCCGGTTTTGGTGAGTTTGATCTGCTCCACGTCAAAGGGGGTCTTGCCGGCGTAGGTCAGCCGCTGGATGCCCTCGGAGGGTTTGCCCCAGCCGCGCACGGTTTGGCCCACATAGAGCTGCTTGCCATCGGGTGACCACTCCAGACGGTTGTTGCCCGTCCGGAGTCCCGAGCCGTTGATAAAGTGAGTACAGCTTCCCTGCAGTTTGCCCCCGACCTCGTCGAGCATGATACGGGTAATGCGTGTGCCGTTGTTGTCGGCGATGATCAGCTGTCCCGGGAAGACTCCAAAGTTGGCAGGGATCTCCGCGGGCTCGGAACAGGAGCGATTCATTTCAATGAATGGTATGAGAACGGTGGCGTGGGTGCGCATCTCATCGAGTTTGTCCTGAGGGGTATTGAGAGGGTCCTTATCCTTGGGGAAGTCCTTGTCCCATACCAGCGAGGAGGGGTGGCCATAGAAGTTTCCTTTCTCAACGAGGTAGAGTGGTGAAGTGGCGCGGAAGTCCCCCTGGTTGTCACCGCACCAGAGGCGGCCCTTGGAATCACGGAAAATTCCGTTGTGCATGCGAAAGCCTTTCGCGTATGGCGTCAGTGTGCCGTCTTTGTAATGCATGACCCAGCCTTTCCACTGCACGGCGGAGTAGTTGCGTCCGCGGCGACCAGTTTTGGAATATTTGCCAAGTGTGTGCCAGAAGGTCGGTCCATTGTGGGAAGCCGTGCCAGCCGCAATGAAGTAACCACCGTCGCCGTCCGGGCAGAGGCCGTTGGTTTCATGGTAGTTGCCACTGAGGCCGATCTCGTTGCTCAGATTGTTGTAGGTATCGGCAGTACCGTCGCCATCGGTGTCGATGGCTTCGGTGATCTCGGCCATCTGGGTCACCACGATATGTCCCGGAGCGGGAGCTTCGATGCCAAGGCCGTTGTGGAAGCCACTGGCAAAGAGCTTCCAATCAAAGCCATTCGGGTCGGCGGTAGGTTTGGCGACAAAAATATCATTACGCCGGGTGGCGGCGTAGAGATTGCCATCCGGGTCAAAAGCGAGACCTCCGATTTCGGGTGGGGTGCCCTCGGGTAAGGGAATGGTCTCGACTTTGAGGTAGGCGTGCGCGGGATGTGCAATCAATCCTAACACACACCCGAGTAGAGCGGGGAGGTAGTGATTTGTCATGGATGAGTAGCGTTGATTAGTCATGGATTTTCTTGATTGATTTGATGTAGAGAACCAGCGAGTTGATCTCTTCCTTACTCATGGGGAATTTGGGCATGAAGTTAGCTTGGTAACCTGGGGCAATTTTGGCGTTCGGGTTGATGATGGATTCGTAGAGGTAGGCGTCGTCAGCAATAACTTCCTCATCGCCGAAGGCGCGTTTACTACCGAAGAGCCCCAGCATGGTGGGTCCATGGTTTTTACCGCCATCCACGGAGTGGCATGTGGCACAGGAGTATGCGGTGAACAGGTGCTCACCACGTTCGACCGTCACCCCCTTGAATTCTTTCTCTTTCTTTTTGCTGAATTGGGCAACAGCGGGGTCAGGTTGGATAGTGACTACGAGATGATTGGGTGCCAGCTGTTCCTGATCGCCTGAGCCGTGATAGCTGAGCTTGGTATCTCCCTCGGCACGGTATTCGACGCGTAGTGAGCCGCCGTCACTTTTTGAAATGGGGGTAATGGCTGTGCTGATGACGGAGTTGTTCGCACTCCAGCGGAAGGTGGGCAGGTTGTTTTTGCGGCTGTGGCCGAGGTATTTGGGAATGCCGACGGGTTTGCCGTTGATGTGAATGGGGTGATACCCCTTGGTCATATGGGTGAGCACACCGTCGAGCTTGGGCACGTAGCCAAAGCCCTTGCGGCTGCCACGGTCACCCGCTCCCCAGTAGGGTGTCATGTCCAGGAAACCGTCTTTCCAGGCGTAGAGCAGGCGGCACTCGGTGGTGTCCCAGACGTAGGAAAGCTCCTTGGCGTGGTTGACCGCGATGGCGGCGGGAATGCCGTCAATGGGTTGGCGATCGCCACTGACATCTTTGCCCGCACCGGGTGAATACTTGGAGGCCGGGGCCCCTTTGCCGTGGTTGCCGAGTACCGCATCTTCAAGCCCAGGATCAGGCACGTAGGTGCGCAGAATGAGGGGTTTTGCCACTGTGCCGCTGGGATGAACATCGTAGCTAACAGTGGCGATCGATTTTACACCGTCAATTTTGGCATCCTTTCCCTGGGCATAAGAGATGTCGCAAAGCAATAGAAGTGCGATGATGGTGCTGTAGTATTTCATGTGATTAAAGTGCTTAGATGGTCATGGCGTTGAAGCCGCCGTCGACGATCATTTCGTGTCCGGTGATAAAGCTGCCTGCCTTGTGAGAGGCGAGAAGGAGAGTGGCGCCGATGAGCTCGTCTGGTGTGCCGAAGCGCTCAGCCGGAGTCTTGCCGATAATAGAGGCTACGCGTGATTCATCGAGAACCTTGCGGTTTTGTTCCGCCGGGAAAAAGCCGGGTACGAGGGTGTTGACGCGTATTTGCTGCGGAGCCCATTCACGCGCGAGGTTTTTGGAGAGGTTGTGCACAGCTGCCTTGGAGGCAGAGTAGGTGAAGACACGGGAGAGGGGATTGAGTCCTGAAATAGAGCCGAGGTTGATGATGGATGCCGGTTTTCCGCGATCGATGAAGTACTGACCGAAGACCTGGCAGGCTTGCATGGTTGCAAGTAGGTTAATATCGAAAATGTTTTGAAACTCCTCTTTCTCGATCTCAAAGAAGGGGGTAGGGGAGTTGACCCCAGCACCATTGATGAGGATATTAATCTTACCGGAGCGCTCGATGACGGCATCACGGAGCTCGTTAAGTGAGTCCTTTTCACTGAGGTCGGTAGCGATGAAATAAGCGCTGCCACCAGCCGCTTTGATGGCGGCAATTTTATTGTCAGCTTTGCTTTGATCGCGGCCAGCTATAACAACTTCAACGCCAGCTTTAGCGAGGCCGATGGCCATGTGTCCGCAGAGTTCGCCGGTGCCGCCGATGATGACGGCGACTTTTTTATCGAGGTCAAAGAGTTGGTCGAGATAGGACATTTTTGTTAGAGGTTGAGATAATTTTTGATGTTGTGGTAGGCGATGTTTTGCGCCGTTTGGATCAAGAGGGTTCGATCGTTGGGCATTTCACCGGACTGCGCTTTTTCTGCGAGGAAGGAGCAAAGGATGCGTCGGTAGTAATCATGGCGGACGTAGCTGGTGAATGAGCGGCTGTCGGTGAGCATGCCGATGTGGGTGCCAAGGGCGGACATAGACGTGAGGATGTCGAGTTGTTCGCGGATGCCGCGCACATGATCGAGGTGCCACCAAGCTGGTCCGTATTGCAATTTCGCTTGCCCTGCGAGCTCTCGGCCGCTTTGTAGTTTGCCCGGCGTGAGCGGGCGACCGCGAGGGAGCGCAAGCGGTTTGGAAGCCGCTTGTTGGAAGTTCTGGAGAGCAGCGCAGAGTGAAGTGCTCTCGTTCGGATTGAGGTTGTAGAGGATGGTTTTGGGTAGTTGGTCGCTTTGATCGAGATCGTTGAGGAAGTGAATCAGTCTCTCGGTCTGTGGTAATGAGCCGATGGTGTCAAAGCCGGCATCGGGGCCGGTTTGCTTAGAAAGGCGGGTGTTGACCTCACGTTGTGGTCCGAGGTGGAGCTGCATGATCCAGCCTTTTTCATGGTTCCATTGAGCAATGGATTTGAGGGCCTGATACTGTGGTGTCTCAGGTGCGGGAATTTGGCTAAGCCCATGATCCGACATCTGACATCCATGGGCATGAAAGTAGTCGTGGCGTTGCTTCAGCGAGCTAAGATCGATCTTGTCCTCAAAGAGGTGCTTGTCTGGGCGGAAAGTGGGTAGCACCTGGGTGGGGTGATTTTTTGCCGCGATGGACTTGTGACTGGATAGGTCGTCGAAGGGGTCATCGGTAGTGGCGATGAGTTTGACTTTAAAGAGGTGGAGTAGCTTGCTGACCGTGGTGTTATCACTCAGCTCGCTGTTGGTTTGATTCCAAATGCCTTCTGCCGTTTCAGCGTTAAGTGGAATGGTGATGTTGAAGATTTTCTCGAGCTCCATGTGGGCCCACTGATGAACGGGGTTACCAATGGCCAGTGGCAGAATACTGGCGAAGGCATGAAACTTTTCATAGGGGCTAGCGTCACCAGTGATGAACTTTTCTTCCACACCACAGCCACGCATCAGACGCCATTTGTAGTGGTCATGCTTGAGCCATAGTTCCCAAATATTCTCAAATTGGTGGTCGTTGAGAATCTCATCTGCGGGCAGGTGGGTGTGGTAATCCACGATGGGGAGGCCCTCTATCGATGTATAGATAGTCTCGGCAAGCTTGCTGGTGAGAAGGTGTGACATGGGGTGGAACGAATAGCTGGAAATTTACTTAAGAAAGCAATGATGTGGTATTGAGAGAGGGCAAGCTAAGCTGAGATGCCAACTTGTTGAGCTCAGCGAGCTCGGCGTCAGAGAAGAGCAGGCCACCTGCTTGTTCAGAGCGCGTAGCGGCTTCAGCCTCAAGCTGGCCTGGGAGAATAGCATTTTCATTGCCGGGTCCGAGGATGTTCTCAATCACGGCCTTGACGTTTTCGGCTTGGTTTCTTCCCAAGGCAAAATTCTTAGCAGATATCGCCTCAGGGTGGATGATTTGGAAAAAGAACGAGGTGCTGCTTTTCTCATCTTGGCTTGGCAGGGAGCGGCCGCGGTGAGCCGGAAGCGAGCCGCCGATATAGGCTCCGAACAGTTCGTTGATGAGGGATAGGCCGTAACCTTTATGAGCGCCAAAGGGTAAGAGTGCGGTGACTTTGTTAGGGTCTTGGGTTGGGTTGCCATCAGCGTCAACGGCGGCCATGGGGGGTAGCTCTTTACCTTCTCTCTTGAGCTGCTGCACTCGGCCCATGGCACAGGTGGAGGTTGCCCAGTCGATACAGAGAGGAAAGCCAACGGCATCTTGAGTTGGAAGACCCCAGCTGTGGGGGTTGGTGCCGAGGGTGGGGGATTTGCCGCCAAAGGGAACGACTTCTGCTAAAGATGAGGTGCAGTTAGTGTAGGCGATATAACCACGCTTGGCAGCATCAATGACGTAGCCGCCACCCCAGAGGTAGTGGAAGCAGTTGTCCACGCTGACGATGCCGACTCCGTGTTGGTCTGCGAGCTCGATGGCACGGTTGAAGGCCTGGATGGCGACGGACTGGCCGAGTTTTTTGTGGGCGTTCCATACTTCGGCTGCAGAAAAACGGTTCTCGATGACTTCGATCTCTGCTCCTGGCGTGCAGCCGCCAGCTTTGGAGCCAAACAGGTCGTCAAGATGCAGGGCCTTGATAGCGTTATGGGTGTTGTTGCCATGCCAGGTGGCAGCGGCACACATTTCAGCAGCATCACGTGCTTCGTCAGCAAGATAGCCGCGAGCTTGGTAGGCGGCTTGAACCAAGGCGTTGTGGTCTTCGATGGAAACAGTATTCAAGATGCGAGGATGGTTTCGGTGATTTGTTCAGGTGGGAGCTCAATGGAAATGGTAAGAGCGTCCGTGCTTGGCGGCTCAAGGGTGTCAAGCTGGCTATCTAGAAGGGTGACTGGCATGAAGTGATCTTCTCGCCCCGAACGTGCATGGGCACGCTCTTGTAGCAACTCCCTGCTACCTTGTAGGTAGACAAAGCGTGGTGTGACGTTTCCGCTGGTCAGGATGTCTCGGTAGCTTTGCTTGAGTGCTGAGCAGGCGATGATGATGGGCTGATCGTGATGGTTGAGTAGCTCACTCAGTGCCTCGAGCCAGCCTCGGCGGTCCTCGTCATTGAGGGGGCTACCGCTTGCCATTTTACGTATGTTTTCTTCAGGGTGAAAATCATCACCATCAAAAAACAGGGCGCCGGTTTTTGCAGATAGCAGCTTGCCGACAGTGGACTTGCCACTGCCGCTCACGCCCATCAGCACGATGGACTGGTTCAAGGGTTGACGATGTTCGGGCATGCTTCGGGACCTTCGGTCAGGATTTGCATCACGTTACGCGCGGCGTGTTCTGCCATGCCAGCGTTGGACTCGGCAGTGTTGGAGCCGATGTGCGGGGTGAGTAGAATGTTTGGCAGAGATCGTAAGTCTTTGGCCGGGTCTTGTGGCTGGTATGGCTCTGCTTCAAAGACGTCCAGTGCGGCTGCTCCAAGTTGGCCACTGCTTAGGGCATCGTAGAGATCATTCTCGCACACCAGTGCCCCGCGCGCAGAATTGATGAAACGAGCACCAGGTTTCATTTTCTTAAAGAACGCGGTGTTGGCGATGTGTTTGGTGGAGTCCAGAACGGGTAGCAGGGTGAGCACGAAGTCAGCGTCAGCTATGGCTTCATCGAGTGAGGTTGTGTAGTGATCGATACCGTCTGCAGGGGAGAAATTAGGGTCTTCCATGATGTCATAGCCAGTGACGTGCATGCCCATGCCGTGGTGAAGCTTGGCGCTGAGATTACGGCCGATGCGACCGCATCCAAGGATCGTTATTTTTCTACCTCTGACTTCGATGCCAGTGGCGGGTTTCCAATCACCAGCTGCGGTAGTGGCGTGGGCGTGATGAACTTGACGAGCAAGGGCTCCGATCATCCATACGGCGTGCTCGGCCACGGCATTATCTAAAACACCTGGGGTATTGGCCACCCAGATGCCGTTTGCCGATGCCTGTTCTTTGTCTACGCTGTCGTGACCGACGCCAAAGCGGGCAATCACGCCACCTTTAGGAAGAGCTTGATAGAGTTCACCGGTGTAGGGAAGAATATCGGCAATGAAGGCGCGCACGCCTTGTGTGCTGATGGCAGCCGCTAAACTCACCTCATCTTCTGCTACTGGCGTAAATTGAAAATGGGACTCGGCGCTGATGCGCTCAAAACACGATCGTGCCTTGGCGTAAGAAATCTCTGAAACAAAAACAGTTTCCATGCCGCAAATATGTTCATGATGCGTCTAAAAAGCAATGTGGTGATGCGGATAAATAATTTATCATTTGCGACAGTAGTCTAATCTGCCTTATGGTGTTGTCACGTAAGCTGCCGACTATGAAGAAGGACAAACCAACTATTATGCTTCTGGCCATTCGCCAGGGTTATTTTTCCCGCGAGTTTCTCAGAGGTGTAATGGCAGCCCTATCAGATAAGAGTGGTTTTGATTTATGGGTAGCTCCACCGATACACGATGGTCAGCATTTGGAGGCCTGCTTGGCGAGTCAGAACGTCGTTGGTGTAATGACTCGAGGTGTTTCTCATGATCTCATCAATATACTTGAAAATCGCGACATTCCAGTGGTTTCGATACGGGGACCGGAGGATGAGGAGGAGCTTGTATTAAATGGCCCACACGTTGACGACAAAACCATCGGTGTGATTGCCGGTGGTGAGTTTGTCAGGTTGAATCTTCGTGAGTGGGGATTTGTGCACTGGCAGGGAGTCTCCTGGTCTGAAGCGCGGAAGCAATCCTTGGAGGCCTTTGCTGCAACACTTGGGGTGAAGGTCAAAACCCTATCACTCTCTGGCGATAAACGTCATGACTGGTCTGGGGTGTTGGAGATCTCTGGATGGCTTTCTGGTATTGCAAAGCCGTGCGGAATCCTGGGGTGTAACGACGAGGCTGGAGTAGGCGTGCTGCAGGCCTGTAAGCTTTCTGGTTTGAGTGTGCCTGATGAAGTGGCGGTGGTTGGTGTGGATAACGATCGTTTACTCTGTGAATCCAGTTCGCCTTCGCTGAGCAGTATTGATCTTCATACAGCTGATATTGGACGAGCAGCCGCGCATCAATTATTGAGGCTTTTAGGGGAGAAGGTAGCCGAACAATCAAAACACGTTGCTCCAGCAATGATGGTAATACGAGAATCTAGCCATGAGGTGGATCGCTACCTGCTCGTCTACCAGGCAGCGATCAATTATATTGCCAGCCGTGCTCTGGCAGGGGTGAGTGTGGCCAGTGTGGCGGATGCTTGCGGGATTTCCAAACGGGGGCTAGAGCGTGCTTTTGCCAAGCATGCCAAGGGCAGTCCTGCCGAGATTATCCGTGAGCAGAGGGTGGCGGGTATCCTGGGCTTACTTGGTAACCAATCACTGGGGCTTGCCAACATTGCTCAGCAATCAGGGTTTTCCGATGCATCAAGCCTGTCTAATTTCATCAAGCGTGCAACCGGTAAGACGCCAGGGGCGTTTCGTGATTAGGCGGTCTTGAGCTCATTCTTTGGCTTAAAGGGAGCCTCGAGCGTCTCAATGAGTGGGAAGATTTCGGAGAAGTCCTCAAGGGTATCGGAATCCTGTTTGCCAAACACGCCTTCTTCGATGAGCTGAAAAACCATAGCGCCAATATCACTGCATGATTTGACACCCCATTCTGTCATCATGGTGCTGGCCATGGGGCCAAACTCCTGAATAGCCAGATCACGGAATCCGATGAGTAGCTCGCTGGCTGCAACGTGGCGGTGCTTGCCGTCATTGCTTTCCATGACACGCCTGACGGTGAAGTCGAGGGCGTCCTTGAGAAAGTAATAAGCGCCAGAGTCGTAGCCTTGATGCTCAGAGCTAATCGCTTCTACAGCATCCGTGAACTGAGTAGGTTGCATACTAGTTATGCTTCACTATGTCCGTTTCGATGTCAAGTTTACCGTCTGAATCGGCGACGGTTGCTATATCGTGAACTTATTTTAATGAGTGTAGATAGCTGATCATGTCGACAAACTGTTGAAGCGAAAGCTCGTTGGCAAGTCCTGGGCCCATGATGCTGGAGGTTTGTTTCTCAATGCTTTTGACGTCTGCGGCATTCAGTTTGGCTGAGATGCCTGCAATGTTGTTAACAACGACTTCAGTGTCATTCTTGGAGATCAGCGTTCCCATGTGAGGGGTGCCGTCATTCATGGTGACGGTGACCCAGGAATCTGCGATGGTGGCATCGGGCTTGAGGATGGCCTCGGCGATTTGCTCTTTATTGAGAATTGAGCCAATGTGGTTGAAGTCAGGGCCTTTGATGGGGTCGTCAGGATTAATGTTGTGACAAGCTGCACAGGCAAGGCTGGCGAGGGCTTTTTTACCTGCCTTGGGGTTGCCTTTCATTTTGTCGAGTGCGACCATGACGTCTTCAATGGAGGTTTTGCCGACCTGGCCTTTATTACTTTTCTTTGCTGTTTTTGCTGGTGGGGCTTTGCCAATACCACTGAGGTTCATGCGGTGTTTGTCAGCGTTTGAGGCAAGAAATGCTTTTTGCGCAGCGTCCGCCTTGTCCCAATGGGCGCGGTAGACTTCCTCAATTTTGTCAGACTCAGACCACTTGATTGCCTTGTAGTATGGGCCATGGGTGTCTGGTCGGGTGAACCACCACCAGGAGCCGTCATAGGGTTCTTCTTTATGGTAAAGACGTGCGAGAGCGGTGAGGATCTTGTTTTGCAGATTCTTGTCGTTGGAGCTGCTCAGCTTGTTGATCAGTCCATCCACAGCTTTGGGATCGTGCATCAGGCGCAGCGCCCATAAGGCTCCATCTTGGCTCGGTGAATCAATGGCAGCTAGGCAGGCCTCGGTGGCATTGAGGGAGACGAGGGATTGCACGGCAAGGTGAGGTATTACCACAGCGGAGTGTGGGGTGGCGTGCGGTCCGCCCTGGTGGCCTTTTTGAGTAGAGGCTTTCATCGGGGCTGGAGGGATGGCGACGCTGAGCAGAGCCTTGGCAGTGTCTGCTCTGCCAATTCTACCAAGCCCGATGGCGGCTACGGCTTGCACCCGTGGGTTTTTGTCCTGCAAGCCGGCGAGGAAGGGTTCGATGGGGGTCTTGTTGCTCAGGGGCTTGCGGTCTGCCAGGGCGCGGAGCGCAAACTCACGAACCTTAGTATCGTTGGTCAAGCTGGCTAAGCCGGTGTTGGCTTTTTCCCCAAGGAGCTGGGCGTAGGTGAAGATGGCGGCAACGCGTGACTCGATGCTGGCGGAGGAGTCGGCGGCAATGGCAAGTACTGCGGTAGCGGTGTCGAGCTTGCGGTTAAGGATTTCCTGCTGGGTATGCAGGCGAACGGTGGCGCTGTCAGATCTTAGCAAGGAGATTAAGGCGTCGTCGGCCAGTTCTTTAAACTTGGGGGCAGCCGTGTATTTCCAATCTTTGGGAACGATTCTCTCAATATGGCCTTCCTTGGCACTGCCTTTGAAGCCTGCTCCTGCCCAGGCGGCTGTGTAGAGACGGCCCGAGGCGTCGACATCGATGTCAGTAAAGCGGTTGGTGGTGAGGTAGTCCTCCTGTTTCTGGGTGAAGGTGGCACCGTCAGGCGTAACGCGGTGGATGAGGACCTTGCTGAGTCCCCAGTCACCCATCAGCGGCACGTTGTTGTATTTTTCCGGCCAGCCGGGTTCTTGGAAGAACATGGATCCGGTGCCGGAGCCACCGCCGACGTCAACGAGCGCGGGGATGATTTCATCCGTGAAGTTTTTGAACAGCATGGGGTAGCCATATTTTGCTGTCTGAATGTTGTGAATGAAGCGGACATTCCAGCCGCCGCCGTCGTTGGTATTGCCGCGGGTGTAGATGTTCATCAGCGGGTCAATGGCGACATCGTAAATGTTGCGCAGGCCGTGGGTGTAGATCTCGAGCTCGGAGCCGTCCGGGCGAACGCGCACAATACCGCCACCGAGCATCGTGAGCACGGTGCCGTCTGTGCCTTTTGCCTCGTGCATGCCGTAGTCGCCCACGGCGATGTAGATCCAGCCGTCAATGGCCATACGCATGCCATTGGTGGTGTGATCTGCACCACGGCTTTGGTTGTGCGTCTTGCAGCTGATGTCGGAAACAAGTATCTTGGGCGGGCCATCAGCTTTGCCGTCCTTGTTTTTGTCTTCAAGGACACCGAGGTGCATGGCGCCGAAGGTTTTTTCGTCCTTCCAGATAGTGTAGATGACGTAGACTTTGTCTCCCACGGCAATCAGGCCACGCGGGTTGTCGAGGGTGGCAAAAATAGTGTGCTCGTCGGCAACGCCATCGTTATCAGTATCACGGAGCCGCACAATTTTTCCTTTGCCCGGGCCTTTGCCGAGCGAGCC
>ENA-OQVM01002246-OQVM01002246.1-marine-metagenome-genome-assembly--contig:-NODE-2246-length-23023-cov-35.406738_pt1 | contig 23023 bp, 14 predicted proteins | sample MGYA00237776_ERZ505498 | MGnify/ENA primary metagenome ERZ505498 (study PRJEB26159, sample SAMN06265151) | marine metagenome | isolation source: Helgoland LTER site | place: Germany:Helgoland, sampling... | reverse complement strand
TAAACTATATTTTACTAAAAGAGTCTTGCAGTCGCAAGGCTCTTTTTTTGTTTATAACTTTGTTAGAGAATTTAAAAAATGACGTTTCAAATCAACCATAAATGTGACTTTTATAATTTTACGGGTCATATAATTGACATCAAAAACTCTCTTTTTAAAAAGCATCTTATATCGTTAATACATTATTTTTATTAACTTAAAATAAGTGAGCAAATAGTCAATTAATCGGATTCAGAGAATGACTAGAAACCTCTATTTACTTTATCGACTTATCTTCATTGAAATTTTGTTTCTGTTTAGCACAAGCTGTGTTAATCACAATACCCCTTCAAATTTAAAGACAGTTCCCAAAACCATTTCGACAGATTCTTTAGCCGACAACAACTGGCAATTAAACTACGATTCTCATCAATCAAGAGATTTAGTTGTTAAATATAACATTGAACAATTAGACAATACAAATGGACTGTCAAATAGTTCTGTAAATGACATTTTTCAGGATTCTGAAAACTTATTATGGATTGGTACATGGGATGGCTTAAATAGGTATGACGGCCATAAATTTAAGGTCTTTAGACCTGAATTAAATAATAAAAACAGTCTTTCTAACCAAGTGATATTAAAAATTGATGAAGATCGCTCAGGGAAAATTTGGGCGTTGACCATGCACGGACTGAATCGTTATGATAAAATCTCTAATTCCTTTACACGATTTTATTTTTCAAGAAAAAATACGCCCCCATTTACAGAATCGGAATTTAACATGACTCTCGATCAATCAAAAAACGTGTTTTGTGCGGTTAAAGATTGGGGAATCGGGTATTTTGATGGTACAAAATTTAAAGCATTAAAAGCTAAAAACCTACCTAATATATCCGTTAAAAAAATGGACTTCTCGCCGAGTGGAAAACTTCTGTTATTATCTGATTTAAATGTAATGTATTGTTTAGACATACAAACCAATGAGGCAGGTGATAAATTTGTCATGAAAACAAATGAAGTTGCAAAAAATATAAATGACTTTGGAACGGTTTCTCACAATAGACTCTTATTGAAAACTACCTCTGGAAGCACTAGACTAATTAATTTAGAAAACAAAACTCAATACAAATTTCAACCTATTGAAATTCAAGACATTGTCACAACAACTACAGAAGGGCTTTTGATAAATGATGGGTCTAGCTATTTTTTCATGGATAGTTTGGGCAATACATTTACAAATTCATGGACCAATCACATACGAGACAAGAAAATCACTAGCTTAATTAAAGGCACCGAACATATCATTTGGACGGCAACCGATGGAGATGGATTGTTTAAAATGTCTCCAATTAAGAAAGAATTTAAGTTGATCTCAGGGAAAAATATACCAGAAATTGATGGTGGTATTGTACGTGTTTTTTTGGAGGTCAAAGGGAATTCATTTTGGGTTGGCACCAAAGGAAAAGGATTATTTCGATTGCCTTCTAAGTTTTACAAAAACGGTATTGAACCCCTAAAATATCAAAATTTTAATGAAAACAATAGCTCTATAAACAATGCCGTATTCTCACTTTATAAGGGGGATAATGATCTTATTTTTATTGGAACCGATGGAGAAGGAATTGATATTTTCGACTTACAAAAATCAAAATTTATTAGTTGGTCGGAATTGGTTGGGTCTAAGCTCTGTAACTATTTTAAATCTACTTACGCAATTTATCAAGATGACAATGGATTTGTTTGGCTTGGAACCAATGGTTACGGTATGATTCGTTTTAAAATTAAGCGCGATGGAACGACTTTAAAAATAACGCATTTTAAACAATTCCTAGCAGCCTCGGAAACCGATGGCTCATTAAGTAGTAATATTATTTTTTCAATAGTACCCCAAAATGAAAAATTACTTTGGTTGGGAACCCGATTGGGAGGGCTAAATCTGTTTGATAAAAAAACAGAACGATTTATGACCTTTACAAATACAATAAACGACCCGCAAAGTTTATCCAACAATGACATCCTATGTCTTCATAAAGACTCCAATAAAAAACTTTGGATTGGCACTAGTTTGGGACTCAATTTGTTGGAGAAATTTGAGGAAGATCAGGTTCCAAAGTTTAAAAAATTCACTGTCAAAGAAGGACTTCCAAATAATACAATTCATGGAATCGTTTCAGACCAAAATTCAAATTTATGGGTCAGTACTAATTTTGGATTATCTCATCTAATTTATAAAAATTCAAAATTTTATAATTATACAAAAAATGAAGGGTTACAAAATAACGAATTCGCAGATGGTGCCTTTTATCAGATTAATAGTCCTAATTTATTTTTTATGGGGGGCATTAAAGGGTTTAACTATTTTTCACCCTCCAAGATGATCGAATCGCCACTAGTTCCAAATTTACTGATCGATAAAATTAGTGGTCAAAACCAAGAGCTTCCATATTATCAAGGGCTTGTAATTTCCCCTATTTCCAAAACAGCTCCATCGATCACTCTAAAACACGATCAAAATTTTTTTGATATTGAATTGGCTGCTTTGACCTATATAAACAGTGAAAAATGTCAATATTCGTATACTCTAACAAACTTTGATCAACAATGGAATACCATCAATAATAGGCGACGCATATCGTTTACAAATGTACCAAAAGGAACCTATTCCTTGTGGGTGAAATGGTCAAACAGTGACGGCGTTTGGAGTCGTCCAATACGGGCTATCGATATTGAAATTGAACCCGTGTTTTGGCAATCTAACCTTGCTCTATCCATTTATTTCATTTGTATTGTTTTATTTCTTCTTTTTGTTTGGAGCTATTATAATAAACAGAACCGGTTAAGACAAACAATTCAATTTCAAAAAAGAGAAGAGGAAATTCATCAAAACAGACTCACCTTTTTCACAAATATTGCCCACGAATTTCAGACGCCTTTAACCTTAATTGTAGGACCCATTCAAAAACTTTCGGAAGCTGATCACATGAGTGATAAAAATAAGCAGTTCATAAAAATGGTTCAACGCAATTCCTCTCGCCTTCTTTTTTTGACACAACAGCTTCTTGAATTCAGAAAAGCAGAATATGATCATTTAGAAGTGAGTGTAAAACAATTTGATTTGGTCCATTTAATCGAGCAAATTGCAGAGCTCTTTGACGATTGGGCAATTGATAAAAATATCGAATACCATTTGGAATTACCGCCCACGCTAATTGGATGGTTTGATAAAGATAAAATTGAAAAAATTATTTTCAACCTCCTTTCTAATGCGTTTAAGTACACCCCAAAAGATGGAAAGATTGTGCTTCAATTTGAAATTAAAGAAGAAGAAATAAATACGCTATATATCGAAGTCTCTAATTCTGGTAAAGGAATTTCTAGAGAGAAATTAAATTCGTTATTTGATCGATTTTTTTTAACGGATCATGGCGATCAAAAAAATACAAATTTATTTCGAACCGGGATTGGATTAGCATATATTAGAAAACTAGTAACCGTTTTAAGGGGCGACATTCAGGTATCTAGCCACAACAAGATGATTGTTTTCACCATTAATATCCCCTGTAGTCAAACATCATTTAACCCTATTGAATTTGATACCGAAGAAAACCAAATTTTAATATCTGATCATCTTAAAAATATTCTTGAAGAACCAGATCCAAATTCTGAGGTTAACAAGGTTAAAACATTAGAAGGACTGATTGAAAAACGGAAATTGATTTTAATTGTTGAAGATGAGCGCGAAATTCAATTGTTTTTGAGTGAATTATTAAAAGACACTTATAAAATAATCACTGCCGATAACGGAATTGAGGCCTTATCTAAAATGAAAACTGAAATTCCAGACCTTATTATTACAGATGTAATGATGCCGATAATGGGGGGAATAGAATTATGTGAAAAGATTAAAACTAATGATCAAACATGTCATGTTCCAATTATTATGCTCACTGCAAAAAGTACGATAACACAGCGAATAGAAGGTTTAGAAAGTGGCGCTAACGCCTACATTTCGAAACCTTTTCACCCTGATCACATTCTCATACGGGTAGAAAAACTACTGGAAGAAAGAATGAGAATTTTAAAATATCTAACTCAAGATAATATTATTGATAGTATTAACGATATTCCGTTACAAAATGATGATAAAGAACTACTAAGGGCTATTATAAAAACAGTAAGAGATCATATCGATAATGAAAATTTACATAGTCAATTTTTAGAAGAAAAATTAGGGATTAGTAAATCTCAATTATACAGAAAAATTAAACAAAATTTTGGTTTTCCCCCTGGAGATTTAATTCGAACCATTCGATTAAAATATGCGGCAGAATTATTGCGAAAAAGCAATTTAACTGTCTCCGAAATTTGTTATCAATCTGGATTTAACAACCGATCTTACTTTTATAGAGAGTTTAAAAAAATGTACGCAACCACTCCAAAAAATTACCAAATTAAAAAAAACTCTATATCCGCTTGATTAAAAAGCTTAAAAAAAGCAAACTACCTACATGTATACACTATTGAATATATAGTGTACAACTTCAGTAACACTAATGAATAAATTTGAATCGAACGAAACCAACTAGATTTAAAATTTGCGTATGCCTCATCTAACAAATTACAAACTATCTATGATCTCCAATTCACACAAACATTTTTTATATATGTTGATGTTTATCGCTGCAATAGTTTCAGGAAGTCACTTACATGCCCAAAAAATATCGGGAGTCGTATCGGATGTATTAGGCCCTATGCCTGGTGTCAATGTGATAATCATGGGAACATCCAAAGGAGTCGCAACGGATTTTGATGGTAATTATTCTATTACGGTTGATACTTCTAATGCCATATTAAGTTTTAGTAGCATTGGATATTTAAGCCAAGAAATTTCTGTGAATGAAAAGGACACTATTAATGTTTTGTTAGTAGAAGATTCACAATCCTTAGACGAAGTTGTTGTGATTGGTTATGGGACTCAAAAAAAGAGCGATATTACTGGTGCTGTAGGAATTGTAGACATCGATACTTTTGAAAAAACAGTATCCCCATTTGCTTCTCAGGCACTTCAAGGGTTGGTTTCTGGTGTGAATGTCACTGCTAATACTGGGGCTCCTGGTGAAGGTGCGAGAGTTCAAATTAGAGGCAATGGGTTTAATAGTAATCCCTTATATATAGTAGATGGTGTCCCAACCCAAAATGCCATGGATAACCTATCCACTTCAGATATTGAAACTATTAGTGTTTTAAAAGATGGTGCATCCGCAGCTATTTATGGGTCAAGAGCTTCTGATGGTGTCGTGATCATTACAACAAAAAAAGGAAAAAAAGGAAGCGCTCCAAAAATATCATGGAATTCACTTTTTAGTGTTCAAACCCATGGTGAATTAACTAAAATGACCAACAGAGATCAGTATATTGAAGTCTATAATGAAGCAACTTTTAATGATAACCTTTTACATCCTAACAATCCAGAATTACATAGAAAAACCATAGGAGCTGAATTAGCAGCATCCCTACCAGATGTAGACCACCTAGAATCCATTTTTAGAACTGCGATATTAGAGCAATATACTATTGGAATTACTGGAGGAACTGAAAAAACAAATTACAATATTTCAGGAAGTTATTTTAATCAGGAAGGCATATTACTTGGCAGTGAATATAACAGATTAAATGGGAAGATTAGCATCAACACAGAGGTTAAAGACTGGTTGAATATAGGGGTGAATATCAACATCTATAAATCAAAAAATAAAATTGTTGCAAGCTCTGGAGATGGTTTTGGTGGTAACGGAGGAGGTGCTGTCAGATATGCATTATTTAGAACCCCAGCAATACCAATTTATGATGCTGATGGTGATTTTATAGATTTACCGGAATTCCCAGGTTTTTTTGGTGATGGCTATAACCCTGTCGGAATATTAAAAACACATCAATCAAATTCGAGAAAAACAAACGGAGTTTTTGGAGATTTTAATTTAAAATTCAAACTTTCAGATAGTTTTTCATTTATATCTACCTATGGAATTGATCGATCAAATTATAAACAACGCCGTTTTAATAGAACATGGGGATCAAAAAACAGGATTAATTCTCCTAACAGTCTAAATGTAATTAATAATAAAATTGTTAATTCATCTTTAAGCAATGTCTTAAATTATAATCGGTCAATAGCAGAAAAACACAACATCTCAGCAATCGTTGGTTCAGAAATTATTTATAATACTGAGGAGACCGTTGCAGCGACTGATCGAGATTTTTCAGATCAAAGTTCTCTATTAGTTCAACTTGGGAACGGCGATGGAATTAGAAGTACTGAGGAATCAAAAAGTGAGGTTAAGTTACTTTCCGTTTTTGGGAGAGTCAACTATAATTATTCTAAAAAATACTTCTTAACCCTCATTGGAAGACGTGATGGATCATCAAACATTAGTAAAGCCAGTCGATGGAGTAATTTTTTTTCAGGCTCTGTTGGGTGGAGACTCAGTAATGAGAAGTTTTTCGAAAACATTGATTTCGTTGATAAATGGATGCTAAGAATCGGTTATGGGGAAAATGGGATTCAATCTATTCCACCATTTTCATATTTAGAGCGAATTGATAATGGATACAACTACCCGATTGGGGGGATCAATCAATCTGGAAGTGCCATCGTTGCATATGGAAATAAGCTCATTCGTTGGGAAACAAGCAAACAAATTGATATTGGAACCGACTTAAGTTTTATGGATGGAAAACTAGATGTCACTATCGATTATTATCGAAAAACTTCAGATGATTTATTACTCTCAAGTCCAATTCCACCTTCTTCAGGCTATGCATTACCTGCGATCATTAATACTGGAAATCTATTAAATTCGGGGCTAGAACTTGAAGTAAATTACCGCCAAAGAGTTAACGACGACTTTAACTATTCTATAAATGCAAACGCGGCATATTTAAAAAATGAAATCTTAGAAATTAATGCTCCAATACTGGCGGGACGAATTAATAACGGAACCTTTGCAACCAAAACTGAAGTTGGTCGGCCTTTAGGTTCCTTTTTTCTCTACGAAATGGAAGGTATTTTTCAAAATGAATTAGAAGTTTTCACAAGTCCTACTCCACCGGGTCAAAACATACTTCCTGGAGATGTTAAATACAAAGACCAAAACGGAGATGGTATTATTTCTGATTTAGACAGAAGCCACGTGGGAAGTCCAATTCCAGATTTAACGTTTGGATTCAGTGCAGACCTAAACTATAAAAAATTCGATTTCTCACTGTTTATTGCAGGCGCTTTGGGACAAGAAATTTATAACCAAGTTGCAACCGACATCGAAGGGTTTTATCGACCTTTTAATATCACAAAGCGCTACTATGATGAACGCTGGACTGGAGAAGGAACCAGCAACACACAACCAAGAGCATCCTGGCGTGCAAAGTCAAATAACACAAGGCCTTCAACTCGCTTTTTAGAAGATGGTTCATTTGTACGACTAAAAAACATTGAACTCGGGTACAACGTCGGCGAAGAAACCTTTCGGAAATTTAATATCAATTCGTTTAGAATCTTCGCATCGGCTTCAAATTTAGTGACATTAACCAAATATTCTGGGCTAGATCCCGAACAAACCACAAGTAATAATTCGACCTCAGATGGACCACTTGCTTCAAATATTGATTGGGGAACCTACCCTACTGCAATTTCTGTAAGCGTAGGATTACAGCTCACATTTTAACTCAACTACATATGAATAAAATATTCCTCTTATTTTTATTGCTTTTTCTTATAACCTCGTGCGATGATTATTTAGACACCGAACTTGAAGGTCAATATACAACAAGCACTTTTTTTAAAACTAAAAATCATGCCATCTCCGCAATTAACGCAACCTATCAGATTGCAGCGTTTAATTCCAGTAACAATAACCTTTGGGTTTTTGGCGACGTTGCGTCCGATGATACTATAAAAGGTGGGTTTGATGGCGATCAAAGCGACATCTCTCTTGTTGATGCGTTTCTAGTCAATCCAAACAATGGCCCTATTAGAGCGATTTGGCAACATTATTATGAAGGCATCGCAAGAGCAAATAGTGTCATTTATTATGTTCCAAAAATTGATATGGATGTTGATTTAAGAGCACGAATTGTTGGAGAAGCAAAATTTTTAAGAGCCTATTTCTATTTCCACTTATCCAATATTTTTGGAAGTATCCCCCTTAAAACAATTCCAGCATTGACTCCAGGCGAATTAAATGTTCCATTAGCTTCTGTCGAAACTATTTATACCCAAATAGAACTCGACCTTTCAGAAGCTGCAACCGTTCTTAATGTAACTTCAGATGGGGCGGACGTTGGGAGAGCTACCAAAGGTTCTGCACTTGGGTTGCTTTCAAAAACCTACCTTTTTCAAGAAAAATGGCAATTAGCAGCAGAGACCGCAGTACTAGTTGAAGGACTCGGCTACTCTTTAACCAACTTATATAGGGATAATTTTAATGTAGAATCCGAAAACAATTCAGAATCAGTTTTTGAAATTCAGCATTTAACAGGCCAAATTCCGGCGACGGGCACCTATCTGAACCAATGGTTTTCTCCTTCATTGATTACAGGATATTTCTTTAATGCCCCCACACAAAATTTTGTTGATGAATTTGAAATAACTCCAGCGGCAGTTTTAGATCCTAGATTAGATTACTCAGTTGGAAGAGAAGGCAATTTATGGGTAAATAACGAAGTTTTTGATCCGTTATGGTCACCCACAACCTACCTATCCAAAAAACAGGTTCAAGATCCTGGAGAAAGTCCCATAGGCGATGGTGATTTAAACTACACTTTCATGCGTTTTTCTGAAATTCTATTGATAAAAGCAGAAGCATTAAATGAGTTAGGCAATACCTCACAAGCCCTTATACCTCTTAACAAAGTGAGAATCCGTGCCAGAGAAAGCTATTTGTATGATCCTAATTTAGATGGTTTTGGAACCATCCCAGAAAATTTATTGCCCGAAGTGACTAGTACCAATACTTCTGTTGTAAGAACTGCAATTAGACATGAAAGACGTGTTGAATTAGGATTGGAATTTCACAGATTTTATGATCTCATGAGATATGGTAGTGTGTATGCCGAACAAGCATTAAGTGATACACAATTTAATTATGCTTTGCACCGATATTTTCCAATACCGCAAAGCGAAATAGACTCAAATACAAACCTTTAACAATAATAAATTTAATCCTTAAAAATGAAAAAAATGAAAAAAATGAAATTTAAAATTCTCCTATTGGCAGTTTTGATTGGCGGATTTAGCGTATTACAAAATTGTAGTAGTGATGATGATCCGGCTCCCGTAGTGATTAATAAAACTGCATTACAAGGAGTCATTACAACAGTAACATCATTGCTCTCAACTACGACCGAAGGGACTGCTGTGGGATCATATACTGTCGGCTCACAAGCTATTTTACAAACGGCAATAGACAGTGCACAAGCGATTGCAGATAGCACAACCTCCACTCAAGCGCAAGTAGATGCTGCTGTAGTGAGTCTTAACAGTGCGATCACTATTTATAATGCGGCTGTTATTGCAGAGATTGCTCCAGAAAACCTTGTTGGACACTGGAAATTTGATGATGGTTCTGGAACTACAGTTGCAGATGCCTCAGGAAATAATTTTACAGGAACTTTTGGTGCAGAAACGATGCTAGATGCATCTGCGGAAAACCCCGTATGGACTGCCGATAGATTTGGAACTGCTAATAAAGCCTTGCTTTTTGATAAAGGCGCAAAAGTTACGGTGCCTTATAGTGGGGCAATAAACCCAGGTGAAATCTCAATTTCTGTTTGGATAAGAATTGATGAGCAAAGAAATAATCGTTTTATGGGCTTACATTCCTGGCATGGTTATAAGTTTGAGGTTGAAAATGGGAATAAACCATTTATGACAGTAAATAATGGAGCAGAGTTCATAAATAAAGATATTACTGGAGCTTCTACCCCTTTAGTATTGAATGATTGGTATCATTTGGTGGTAACTTTTGGAAATGATGAAATGTCCTTTTATATAAATGGTGTTCACATAATAACCCATACAGATGTTTCTGGTGCTGTAACAACAACTTCAGGACATGATTTAGTATTTGGTGTTGATTCAAGTCAATATGCAGCAACTGACGTTAATTATAATGCAGGAACAGATTTTACAATACCTGGAGCATGGGGAAGTTATTTACACGGTGCTTTAGATGAGGTTAGAATCTATAATACAGTACTAACCGCGTCTCAAGTAACGGCATTAAATAATGCTGAAAAACCTTAATTTAAAATGAATAAAAAAGAGGAACACTGCTTATAATTTTGATGTGTTTCTCTTTTTTTTTAATTGCACAGATACTCCATTACATAATAGTTTTTGAACATTATTATATTAAACACAGGCATCTGAATACCTCGACATGTTTATAGTTATTTGAATGAGTGATTTTAAAATATTTAAAAAAATGAGACTCAAAACAAAAAAAATCAAACTTATTTCAATTGTAATCCTATTCATTTTTAGTTCCTGTAATAATGAAACAACTCCTTATAATACAGATGAAGACACAGGCTCTAAACCCCTTACAAATGAGCTCATAAATTTTGATCATTTTAACCATCTTTATAAAGAAATAACTTTAAACAACACAAACGTTGGCATCATTCATATTTATAGTGAATACCCAAATTACACCTACGCAATTGAACCAAGTGAAGGATTTACATGTGTCGATGATGTTTCTAGAGCCATTATTATGCTCTCTAACTATGTAGAAGTCTTTGGTAACAATGAGATTGCATCAGAAAAAATAAAAAATCTTACAGAATTCATTTTACAAATGCAAAACCAAAATGGGTATTTCAATAATTTTTTATGGAATGATTTCTCTATAAATACGACTTATCAAACATCAGTTGCAGAAATGAATTGGTGGTCTTTTAGAGCGCTATGGGCATTAGAAACCGCCTATCCCCATTTAATTAAGGATACGGAAATGACCGACAGAATACGATTGGCTATTGAAAAATTAGTCGCCAATATTAAAAGAGATCTAGATACCAATAATACAAATACAGAATACATAAATACGATTGAATTACCAACTTGGCTTCCTAAAAAATCTGCTGCAGATCAATCTGCAATACTAATTTTAGGATTCTTAAAAAATTATATTAGAACTGGGAACAACGACGTCAAAACAATGATTAATCGGTTGGCAATGGGCATTATGCTGATGCAAAAAGGGACTGCAGAAAAATATCCTTTTGGAGCGTTTTTGAGTCACGAAAATTTATGGCATGCTTGGGGAAATAGCCAGGCCTATGCCCTATTAAAAGCGGGGCAAGAATTTAATAATCCAGACTATATTGACCGTGCTTATTTGGAGATAGAAAATCTGTATCCAAAGCTATTAAAAAATGGATTTGCAGAAGCATTTTGGATTCAAAAATTAGGCGCGAATTATATTGAAACTGATAAAAATACTTATCCGCAAATTGCATACGGCATAAGACCAATGCTTTGGGCAGCGTCAGAAGCTTATCAACATTCAAATGACAAAAATCACTTAGAAATAGCGCATGAATTAGCCCAATGGATTTCAGGTGAAAATGATGCTAATAGAGCGATTTACAGTCCAAATACAGGAATATGTTTTGATGGAATTACAGGACCAAATGAAGTTAATAAAAACTCCGGAGCTGAATCCACTTTAGAAACATTACTCATGCTAATAGAAATAGAACGTTTAAAATAAAAATATAGATTTTACCCATTTAACAACCCCTAGATCAACTAAATTCATGGCAGACCTTGCATCCCGACACTTAAAAAATCCATTACTATCTCCTCACGATTTAGAACCTAGCAATGAAAACATGGTCATCGAATGTTTGCTCAACCCTGGTGTTTTTGAGTTTCAAGGAAAAATCGGATTACTTATCCGTGTCGCAGAACGAACCCATCAAAAAAAGGGATTTATTTCAGTTCCGTTTTACAACAAACTTGGCAAGGTTGAAATTTTAGAATTTAAGCTTGACGACCCAAAACTAGACACTTCAGATAGTCGATTTATAAGTTATGATCACACCGATTATTTGACCACCATATCGCATCTACGGTTACTTTTTAGTACAGATGGTGTCACATTTAAAGAAGATAAAAACTATCCTTCCATTTTTGGAAATAGTCCCTACGAAAGCTATGGAATCGAAGATTGCAGGGTGACACAAATTAAAGAAACGTATTACTTGACATATACAATGGTATCCTCTAACGGAGTTGGTGTAGGATTAAGAACCACTAAAGATTGGAAGAATTTTGAAAAAACGGGGTTAATTTTCAGTCCGCACAATAAAGATTGTGCCATATTCTCTGAAAAAATAAATAACAATTATCTCGCACTTCACCGACCGAGTAGTCCAGAACTGGGCGGAAATTATATTTGGCTATCCCAATCTCCAGATAGTATTCACTGGGGAAATCATAAATGCATTGCAAAAACCCGAAAAGGAAAATTTGATAGCAAACGATTGGGTGCTGGTGCAGCCCCTATTAAAACTAAGTATGGCTGGTTGGAAATATATCATGGTGCCACAGAAGATAATCGCTACTGTTTAGGGCTCCTCCTCTTGGATCTTAAAGAGCCTTCTAAAGTCATTGCTCGATCTGAAGAACCAATCATGGAGCCGCTTGCGACCTATGAAAAAACAGGTTTTTTTGGAAATGTTGTGTTTTCCAATGGACATAGTGTCGATGGAGATACAATCAAACTGTATTATGGAGCTTCAGATGAACACGTTTGTTTGGCTAGCTTTTCAATAAAAAAATTATTAAAAACTTTAAAAATATAATCATGGAGTTATCAAAAGTAGGGTTTAAAGATTTTACCAAAAGTGCAAAAATTCTAATCCTTACAAATACTATATATGCCTTTGTATTGCCCGTAATTGATATTTTTGTGGCCTCTTATATTATGCGGAATTCCAATGATCCGTCAAAAGTAATTATGTATCAACTCGCAATTTATGTAGGCATCCCAATCACCTTTTTTATCAATGGCTATTTACTTAATAAAATTAATGTCAAAAAATTATTTTCGACTGGTATGATTTTAAGTGGTGTTTCTATGATGTTTATGATGTCTTTGGATGAGATTAATTATTATGGACTTATTACTGCCGGATTAATAATGGGCATGTCTTTTGGATTGTATTGGGCCAATAGAGATTATTTGGTACTCGCCACAACCAAAGATAGCACACGAAATTTTTATTATGGATTGGAAACCTTTCTGTACACAATTATTGCCTCTATCGTACCTGTTGTAATTGGCTGGTATCTGATTAGTGGTACTAATGAAGCCACTCAAGCAACTAATGACAGTGTAAATTCTGCCTATAAAGTAATCACTATAATTGTGTTTGGTATTACCATTTTGGCGTCCATTATCTTTCATTTTGGAACGTATGAAAAACCAAAAAGCGAAAAATTCTTATACTTTAAGTTTCATAAACTTTGGAAAAAAATGTTACAACTTGCAGTTTTAAAAGGCTTGGCACAAGGGTTTATTGTGACCGCTCCTGCGATGCTAATGATGAAATTTTTCAACTCCGAAGGCACCCTCGGGTCTGCTATTTCAATAGGAGCTGTGATCGCTGCTGTAATCATGCTAATTCTTGGGAAATATTCGAAACCAAAGCATCGATTAGTGATCTTTTCGGTTGGGCTTATCTGCTTTTTCATGGCCTCCTTTTTTAATGGATTGCTTTTTAATACCACTGGTGTAATCATCTTTATGTTTTTATTATTGATTTCAAGACCAATCTTGGATATTGCGTATTTTCCAATTCAATTAAAAGTGATTGATTTACTTTCTGAGCTTGAAAATAGAAATGAATTTTCATATATTCTAAATCATGAATTTGGATTATTCGTTGGACGGTTTTTAGGAGCTGGCACATTTTTGACCATAGCCTTTTATATCAATACAGACATTGCCTTAAGGTATGCATTACTAATTATTGGGAGTTTACAATTACTCTCAATTGTCATCGCAAAACAACTTTTAACACAACAAAAAAAATTAGAAAATGAACCTAAATAAAATAGTTAATCGCCTTTTTAGTTTTCTTATATTTAATTTATTAATTACGTCCTGCGAACCCTCAAAATATGAGATTACTTCCCCAGTAAAACAGCAATCAATCCAAAGAGTTGATGTAATGCCTAATTTACCAACTCCATTTAAGATTATCGATTACAATCAAATCGCAAAAGACTATGATCGTTTGGTTTATGATCCTAATCAAACTGGCCCCTATTGGCCTTTAATTTGGAAAGACAGTTCTCGAAAAAATGTAGATCAAGAAACGTATGGAATTTATACCGCCATGGGCGATGCTAGGCAAGGAATTACACATTATAAAGGTATTTTTCACGAATCTTTAGCAAGTATTGGTTCTGTATTAGGAGGTAGTTTGGTGGGCGTCGACAAGTCAAATCAGAAAGGCGAAAACTATGTCGGAATGCTTAGAAATTATTTTAACTCTGAAACCAACTGGAATATTATAATGAATAATACGAGTCCTGAGGTTGCCCAGTTAGGGGGGGGTTATGCACGCGATTGGTGGTACGACGTGTATCCGAATCTTATGTTTTATGCTGTAGCAGATTTTTACCCAGATGAAAAAGGGTATGAACCCATACTACGATCAGTTGCAGATAAATTTTACGAAGCTGACCAGGTTTTGAATGGGAATTATGACTACACATTTTTTGATTATGAAAAAATGGAGCCAAAAAAAAATTGGATCTGTTCTCAACAAGATGCCGCAGCAGGACATGCCTATGTGTTATACGCTGCTTATCAACGATTTAAAGACCCAAGGTATTTAGAAGGCGCTAAATCGGCACTAGAAGCACTCTTGAATCTAAAAGAAAACAGATTCTATGAGATTTTAATGCCTTTTGGAGCGTATGTTGCGGCTCGATTAAATGCCGAAGAAGGTACTAATTATGACTTTTCCAACCTATTAGATTGGACTTTTGATGGCGACTCAGTATGTAGAGAAGGTTGGGGCGTTCTTGTTGGTAATTGGAATGGCTATGACATATCGGGAATTATTGGAAGTACCGTTGGGTTTAACCCGGTAAACAAAAATCTCAAAGATGTCGAAAGTGAAGGTTTTGGCTTTTTAATGAATACCTATGATGCCATGTGGCCGTTAGTCCCTATGGTTAGATACGACCAACGCTATGCCAATACCATTGGGAAATGGATGTTAAATGCTGCGAATGCTTCGCGCTTATTTTATCCTTATGAAATCCCAGATGATCATCAAACCATTCCGGAAGAAAAGGAACATACAAAAGGCGTTATTGCTTATGAAGGACTTATAAATAAGTCTCATTATGTAGAAGAGGGCTTGTATTTAGATGTAAAAGCACCCGTTGCCATTGGCGATGGAATGAAATGGAACAAGGATAATCCAAAAGTGTCTCAATTTAGTGTTTATGGAAGTGGACACGTAGGAATTCCTGGAGCTATTATTTCAAAAACATCTATTGAAAATATATTACAGCTAGATTTATTAGCAACAGATTTTTATAAAGGCAAAGCGTATCCTTCATACTTATATTACAATCCGAATCCAGAAGTTAAAGTAGTAACCATATCAACAACAGAACAAGAATTAAAGATTTACGATGCCATTCAAAGAGCATTTATTGCTAAAAAAGTAACTGGTAGTTTTACTTTTAATATATCCCAAGAACATTCATCTATATTAGTTTTTGTACCTCAAGATGCCGTAATTTCTGAAAGAGGCAATAAATTATATGCAGATGATGTTGTGATCGATTATCATTATAATAAATCTAAATAAAAGTAGAAGAGAAAATTATAAAATTAAATAATTCAACCCTTCAATTAATAGTAAATTATGATAAACATAGTTAACACTTTTAAAAACAGCTATTTATCACTAATGTTATTAATTCGTCTAATTAGTACCTATAGCTTATTTTGGTTTTTAACTTTCACTTCTTGTGCTGAAAAAACTAAGACACAGCCGAGAAATATGACTATTGAAAAAGATATTTCCGATATTCAGATTTATGAAAGAGGAAGAACTACCCAAGAAGTTCCAACTTGGGCATTAGGTACTTTCACAATAGGTATTGAAAATAATCAACCAATGATTTTTCGACCAAAGTTGAATTGGTCTGGTCCGAATGCACCTGAAGGTTGGAAACCAACTAAATTATGGAATCCATCTTTAATTTCGAATAACGGAAAATTATTTCTGTTTTATAGAGCAGGCCCAAAGCTTGAAGGGATGGAATCCAGAATTGGAGTTGCGTGGAGTGAAAACGGGGTAGATTGGGAAGATTACACTAAAAATCCTGTTATTTCCCCTACTGAGGATTATGAAATTTTAGGGTGTGAATATCCAAAAATTTATAAGTATAGCGATATTTATTATATGTACTATAATGCAATCTGGGATAAAACTTTTAAAAAAATAAAGGGTTCTTTAATAACTAAGGATAATGATGATTTGATAGGGGTAGATATTTGTTTAGCTATATCTAAGGATTTACTTCATTGGGAAAAAAAAGGCGTTGTAGTTCCAAGGTCTATTTCAAAAAATTGGGCGAAAGCGGCTGTCATTCCGAGATCTCCTATCGGTGAGGCAGTTAAGATTAACGGAGAGTTTTTGATGTATATTAGTGAGCGTCCTTATGCAAGTCGTCAAGACACATTGGAGCAACTAGTAGGACATTCTAAAGATTTAATTCACTGGGAGTTTGAGAAGAAACCATTTATGAAGAATCAAAATAATATGCATTCGATATATGAAGTCGCTTCAGCTACCACTAATTTCCCGGGAAGTGATGACCTAATTTTAGATGTATTTTATAATAATAATGAAGGAAATAGAGCTTGCGCACAAATATTATATAACAAAAATAACCCTTATAAAAGTATCGGGTTTAGTGATTATGGTCTTTGTACTTGGGGAGGTATGTTGGTTTTTAAAGATCAATGGATTTTTGGACAAGGATGGGTGGAGCCTGAAGCGATTTATCTTTATACATCACCAATTAGCCGATCTTGGATAGAAGTACAAAGTATGAGTTTAGATAGAAAAGTGATCTCTCGTGATGAATTTGAAACTCTAGAAGTAAAAGTTGAAAATATTGGAAAAAGTGATGGTGTAAGAGAAATTAAACCACTGGTGAATGGTAATGAATTGAAAGGCATTAAAGTTGAATTAAAGGCCGGAGAATCGAGCTTTGTAAAATTCGTATTAAAAAAAAATCGTCCGGGAGAATACATTATTAAACTAGATGATTATTCATGTGTCTTGGAAATATTACTGTCATCAGAATTTTAAATCATGAATAAACAAGCGCTGATAACTTTAATCCTATTACTATTTACAATGTTAAACTGTAAGGAACAAAAAGCTAAGATGTTAGAAGAAACATGGTGGAAAGAAACGGTTTTCTATGAAATTTATATGCCTAGTTATAAGGATAGTAATTGTGATGGTTTTGGTGATTTCAAAGGGATAACATCAAAATTAGATTATATTGAAAGCTTAGGAATTAAAGGCATCTGGTTGACCCCTTTTTTGAAATCACCTAAAGTAGATAATGGCTATGATGTAAGTAGCTATTTCGAAGTTGATCCAATCTACGGAACTTTAGAAGATTTCAAATATTTCATAAAACAAGCACATAAAAGAGACATTAAAATAATCATGGATTTGGTGGTGAACCACACATCAACAGATCACATTTGGTTTCAAGAATCTAAAAAATCAAAAGACAATCCTTACCGAGATTATTATGTTTGGCAAGATGACCCTAACAATTGGGAGTCTTTTTTTGGTGGAACAGCTTGGGAATTAGACCGTACTACAAACCAATATTATTATCACCAATTTGATGTTAAAATGGCCGACCTAAACTGGAATAACCCGAAGGTTATCGAAGAAATCAAAAATGTCCTTCGGTTTTGGTTAAAATTAGGAGTCGACGGTTACCGCTTGGATGTCATAAATTTTTTAACTACAGATGGCATTACTTCAAACAACCCAATAAATGAAGAGGGCAATCAGGAACACTTATTCGATATTAATCAAAATGGTGTGAAAAATGCCATAAAGATGATTCGCAAAACAGTTAATGAATATGATAATCGTTTTATTGTTGGAGAAATTGGAAGTGATCAAATTGAAGTCTTAAAACAGTTCCAAGAATCGGAATTACTCGATGTTGTGTTCAATTTTAACTTTGGAAGTATTAAAGAATTTTCTGCTAAACGAATTTTTGAAGAATTAGAAAGCATGGAAAAAAACCTGAGTAATTATCCTACTTTGTTTTTTGGAAGCCATGATATGCCCCGACTTGTAGATCGTTTGGCCAAAAACAACCCAAAGAGAGCGGAAGCATTAGCAGCTTTAATATTAACAGCAAAGGGAATTCCATTTATATATTACGGAGAAGAAATTGGGATGAAGAATATTACCGCAGAATCCATACACGAAATGAAAGATGTTCAAGGGCGTACGCATTATCATATGGCTTTAGCAAATGGAAAATCTGAAAAAGAAGCTCTTATAATAGCTAACAATCATAATAGGGATAAATCGAGAAGTCCGATGCAATGGGATGCTACTGAATTTTCTGGATTTTCGAAATCTACTCCATGGATTAAGTTGCATCGCAATCATCCTGAAATAAATGTTTATAATTTAGAAATTGATAAAAAATCGATATTAAACAAATATAAAAAACTCATTGCATTACGAAATTCTGAACCAGTATTTCAATATGGAAGCTACAAAAAATTGAGTTTATCAAAAGATATGATTCATTTCACAAGAGTTTTTAATCAGGATAGCATTCAATGCTATTTTAATTTCAGTGAAACGTCTAAAAAGATAACCTTGAAAAAAAAACAACATATTTTAATGGGTAATTTAACTATTCAACCAAACGATTACTTAATAATCAAATAACGATTTGGAGTCGAAACTATTTTTGATTTATATAGTTGCTAGGGGCGTCCAATTGTCTTTATCAATACGGAAAATATTGAAATCCTTTATTTTTTTTTCAAAGCCCATTCCATTTTTTAATGCCACTTTTTCAGAAGCTATGTTATCAACATGAACCATTGAAATGAGAGATGTTTCAAAATTATTTTCAAATGCAAAATGCTTACATTTTGAGGCCGCTTCAAAGGCATACCCTTGATTCCAAAACGCTGGAAGCACCGAATAACCAACTTCGAGTCTTTTCACTTCTTCAATGGTTTGGACTAACAATCCACATTGCCCAACAAATCGGTTGGTGGCTTTATCAATCAAAACGTTCATACCGCCTAATTCATTTTCATACCTGTGAAAACATTTGTCAAACCATAATTTACACAATTCAACTTCCGATAGTTTTGGATCTAGTTTTAAAAACTTCGCACTATTTTTCGCTTTAAATAAATCGACCCAAGTATTAAAATCCTCGGGTTGAAGCAGTCGAAATGTGAGTCGCTCGGTCTCGTGTCCTGTGAGTAGGTATTTCATTTAGTTGGCTTAAATATTCAATTCAAAATTAGCTAATTAATTGATGCCAAATTAGATTTTATACAATACTCTTTCTTAACTACTATTATTTACTTTTTAGTGGAAATGAAAACCCAATGGTAGCAGCTGCACTAAATTGTTTAACTGCGGGATGTTCATAATAAGAAAAGGAAATGTCATACGTTCGGTTTGGCCCTAATTTCAAGCCAATCGTCCAAGGAATGTGTAAAAACACACCTCTTTTATCAATATTAGTAACTGGGGTTAAGTTTTCAAAAGAACCCATTGAAACTCCTATTCCAATTTCAATATAAGGGGCAACCCATGGAATAGGGGCTATAACCCGAGCCTTTGCTCCAATTAATAACGCGTTTGTAGAAGACTTGAAATCGGTGCCATGTCTATCGTTATAATCCGAGTTTGTTTTGGTTAAAATTAGCCCAGCATAAGGTCGGATATCAATCCATTTTTTAAGCGTATTTACATATTCGCCTTGAATATAAAATCCAGACCCTGAAACATCAATGGCGTCGGTTGGATAACTAAACCCTAAGCCAATCGCTACATTAACAGATTTCTCTTTTACCAGTTGCGCACTGACTTGCATTGATGCAACGATCATTAAAATTAAGAGGGTGGTTTTTTTCATAATAATATAGAAAATTTTATAACTAGAAACATATAAATCTGTCGCCTAAAAACTTGGCAATTAGCAAGTCATTACAAAACAGAGCCTATTTACAGTCGGTTATTTTTTAGTAAAAAATAACTTAAAAAAAAGTATAATTGGTTGTGAAGAATTAGACTTGGGATCTGAATTCTATGATAAATGTATTTTAAAATCATGAATAACCAAAGAAACTTTTAAAAAAATTAGCCCTGTTTTATGCATTTATTTATTACCTAAACAAAAGTATCTACATGCGTTGTTAATCAACCTGAACGAGTAATAAACCTAAATTTAAATTCACTAATGACAACTGTTTTATGTGGCAAATCCACATATATAAATTCACTTCGTTATATTTGTGATGGTTAACTCAAGTCAATCCAATACAATTTTCATCATGAAGTCCAAACATTCAATCGTATTCACAGGTTCCCTCCTACTTTTACTCATCAGTTTTAGTTGTAAAAACAACAGCAAAAATGAGTCTTCAAGAACTCCAGTAAACACAATTTCGACTCCACCGCCCAAAGGCATGGTGTGGGTGCCATCGAAAACGTTTATTCAAGGAGCAAAGGATGGAGATCCGTTTGCAATGCCACGTGAAAAACCTGGACACCTCGTACAAGTCGATGGGTTTTTTATCGATGTTACAGAAGTTACCAACGCACAATTTAGAACGTTTGTAGATTCGACTTCCTACAAGACCGTTGCCGAGCGCGCTATTGATTGGGACCTCATGAAAACTCAATTACCGCCCAACACAGCAAAACCTCACGATTCGATATTACAACCTGGGAGTATGATTTTTAATAAAAATGTAAATGCCGTTCAGGATATGAATAATTACATCCAATGGTGGACTTGGAAAATTGGAGCGGATTGGAAACACCCCGCAGGGCCTCAAAGTAATATCGATGGGAAAGATAGTTTTCCGGTCGTTCATGTGGCATTAGAGGACGCTTTAGCCTATTGTAAATGGGCAAACAGACGATTGCCTACAGAAACCGAATGGGAAGCTGCTGCACAAGGATACTATGATGAATCTATTTATACTTGGGGCGATAATTCAGACGTTCTCAATCAAAATTCTAATACGTGGCAAGGCGTGTTTCCAGTCAAAAATAATTCAGAAGATGGCTTTGAGTTGATTGCCCCCGTGCGGTCTTTCCCCGCAAATTCTATAGGACTTTATGATATGCTAGGGAATGTATGGGAGCTTACCAATGATTTATTCAATCTAAATTATTACAATGAAATAGATGCCAAATCCGTACAAAACAATCCGAAAGGATCGGATAGATACTACAATCCAAACAATCCCTATGAAACGGAATATGTTATGAAAGGTGGGTCGTTTTTATGCCATGAATCCTATTGTGCGAGCTTTCGAATTTCTGCGCGAATGGGCACAAGTAAAGACTCAGGTTCAGATCATATTGGATTTAGAACGGTCGCTACAAAAGCGATGTTAAAAACTAAACACTAAAAGTAGTCAACACCTATTCGAATGAAGTGGAATGAGGCCTTAAAAGATTTTTCTTTATACTTAAAAATTGAGCGCGGCATGTCCATGCATACGGTTAACAACTACAATTTAGACGTTCAGAAATTGATTGTTTTTTTAGAAACCCATGCGATCAAATTGAGTCCGCTCAAAATAGAAACAGAAACGGTTCAACAGTTTATTTATGAACTGGCCAAAGTCGTCAATCCCCGAACACAATCGCGTGTTATTTCAGGACTACGGAGTTTTTTTGATTACCTTATTTTTGAGAATTACCGCAGTTCTAATCCCTTAGAACGTATTGAAGCACCCAAAATTGGTCGCAAATTGCCCGATACACTGTCTGTAAAAGATATTGATCGCATTGTAGCCGCGATTGACTTAAGTAAACCACAAGGCGAACGCAACCGTGCGATTATAGAAACCTTGTACAGTTGTGGGCTTCGTGTCAGTGAACTCACAGCGCTTAAAATTTCAGATTTATTTTTTGAGGAAGGTTTTATCAAAGTCACAGGTAAAGGCGATAAACAACGCTTTGTACCCATTGGTCCTTTAACACAAAAATACATCAACCTATACAAAGAACATGTCCGCACACAGATCACGATTGAACCTGCCTTTAAGGACACCTTATTTTTAAACCGACGCGGTAAACAACTCACCCGAGCGATGATTTTTACCATTGTAAAAACCTTGGCTTTAAAAGCAGAGATTCCCAAAAAAATCTCTCCACATACCTTCAGACATTCCTTTGCAACACATCTATTAGAAAATGGGGCCGATTTAAGAGCCATTCAACTGATGTTGGGGCATGAAAGTATTACAACCACCGAAATTTATATGCACGTCGATAAAAGCCATCTAAAAGACGCCATGCTGAAATTTCATCCTAGAGCCTAAAAAAGCAACCCTAAGGTTGCTTTTTTGATAATTATAAAAGTATTGTTTTATTTAGCAATATTCACCGCACGTGTTTCACGAATCACCGTTACTTTCACTTGTCCGGGGTAGGTCATATCTGTTTGGATTTTTTGAGAAATTTCAAAGGATAAATTCCCTGCTTTTTCATCGGATACTTTTTCACTTTCGACAATAACTCGAAGTTCACGACCAGCTTGAATTGCATAGGCTTTTTGAACCCCACTAAACCCAAAAGCAATTTCTTCTAAATCTTTCAGACGTTGAATATAAGAATCCAAGACTTGACGACGTGCGCCTGGACGTGCGCCAGAAATCGCATCACAGACTTGAAC
>ENA-OQVM01002245-OQVM01002245.1-marine-metagenome-genome-assembly--contig:-NODE-2245-length-23027-cov-3.876863_pt1 | contig 23027 bp, 17 predicted proteins | sample MGYA00237776_ERZ505498 | MGnify/ENA primary metagenome ERZ505498 (study PRJEB26159, sample SAMN06265151) | marine metagenome | isolation source: Helgoland LTER site | place: Germany:Helgoland, sampling... | reverse complement strand
CAAAATACCCATATCCTTCGCCCGTCGTCCCAGGCCCAGCAAAGTGAAGCCTGTGAAAGACTGAGGTTCTCCAGCGCGTTCGGACATTTGAAGTTTAACGTTGAAAACGACCCATCAGGCTTTCTTAACGAACTGGGATTTCAGCTTCATTGCACCCACGCCGTCAATCTTGCAGTCGATATCGTGATCACCATCGACGAGTCGTATATTCTTCACCTTAGTGCCCACCTTGACCACTAAAGACGAGCCTTTAACTTTAAGATCTTTAATGACTGTCACGGTGTCGCCGTCGTGCAATGTATTTCCGTTGGCGTCATGTACCGATGCACTGTCTTGGCCTTCAGCACGGGTAAAATCTGGGTGCCACTCGAAGCCACATTCAGGGCAGACTAATCGGTCGTTATCTTTGTAGGCATAGCTCGAATTGCATTCGGGACACGGGGGCAGGTCACTCATTATTCGGTCCCTTGGCGGGTTAGTGTCACGAGCTGACAGCCGAAGAGCCAGCTTAGATCGCTGGCTGTACAATCATGGAGTCAGGATTTGTGAACAAACCCTGCATCGGCCTTGGAATTAGGCGGCCGCCTGATCACCTTCTTCGGGTTGATTCTCTTGCTCTGGATTAGCTTCAGCCAGTTGAGCCTCAAGATCTTTGACCTTTTGTTCGAGTTGCGTATTTTCCGCACGAACCTGAGTCAGTGACTTCTGCAGCGTGTCACCGGTTTTGGTCTTTTCAGCCAACTTCTTTTTCGAGGCATCCAAATTTTTGCGCAGCCGCTGCGGATCATATTTTTTGAGTTCAACCAGCTCGGCACGTTCAGCCGCGAGGTCTTTTTGAAGCTCCTTAACGCGACCTTTAATGGTCGCAACTTCTTCCTTCATTCGATCTGAGCGGTTGTGCAACTCACGATTGCGCTGCTCAAGCGCCTGGGCGTCTTTTGACTTACCCGAAAGCTCGGTAATGGTGGCCAGCTGGGTTGCGACTGTTTTTTCGAGCTCAGTAATTCTAGCTTCCAGCGCGGTTTTACCGTCGGATAGCTGAGTAATCGATAGGTCTTTGTCGTCGAGTTGCTGTTGGTATTCCCCTCGAAGCTGGGTTTCCATGGCAACGAGTTTTTCAAGTTTATTCAGTGATAGCGAATCGCTCATTAATGTTCCTGCTCATCTTGATATTAAATGGTGTCTTTTTTCCTGCCGGATTGAATTTGGCAGCTAAATTTAAGGCCCCGTTTGGGCTCATACACGACCGCTTTGGTATTACGCTGTGCTGAAGAATTCTCTGTACCCTTTAAGCCACACTTCTCCCGCAGCGTTTTTTGCAACCACTATTAGCAACCACTAGGTGTGGGGTCTGCAACGAGTCGGAGGTTATGACGGGGTTCCATAGAACGCGAACCTACGGCGCGCGTATTATGAGGATGATGGACAGAACCTACAACTTTTTTTGAGAGATATTCTTGTGTGTTCTTGCGCATTTTTAGCCCCTGGGGTTTCAGGGGTCGAACTAATCCTACCCCTAGAATTAGGTCAATACGGTAGGGTAAATTTGTGGCGGCTTCGGTCGATTTCAGAGACTAGGATCTAACAAGAGCAGCGAACTGATGTGTCTAGTCTGCCCAATTTTTTCGTCTGTCCCGGGTCTGTGCAGCGTAAACGTCGGCTGATTAAGGATTTACCGTGTCACGGATTTTTCCCACAAGCCACTGATATTTAATAGATTTCGCGGTCAGCGGCTGTCGCTGGAATGAAACGGCGTCTTTGTGGAACCGAATTAAACGGCGCAGTTTCCGCTGCATAATCGATGAGTGGCAGGCAACATTGAGCGGCGTTGCCAACGCATACGCGGAGCGGTCGAGAGAACGGTGATGTAAACTGCCCCTAGCCTTTCTGAATCACACGACCGCACGGATATTACAGTGAGGGGTCAATAAAATGCTCTATGAATTACACAAGCTGGGGTGAGTCTCTAAATATGCAACGATTTGAAGTGAACAGACAGGCATTTAGCGAGTGGCGGGGGCAGGAGCAAGCGAAACCGTCGCTGAAAGAAGGCGAGGTACGACTGGCCATCGATTTTTTTGCCTTTACTGCCAATAATCTGACCTATGCCGTTGCCGGTGACATGCTGGGCTATTGGAATTTTTTCCCAGTTGTCCCCGATGATGGTTACGGGGTGATTCCCGTTTGGGGGTTTGCTGACGTTATAGAGTCCCGCTGCGATGAGGTTTTGGTGGGCGAGCGCCTTTATGGTTATTTTCAGCCCTCGGGTGAATTGGTAATAGCGCCAATAAATGTCAGCGGTGGCATGCTCATCGACGGTACCGAACATCGACAGTCGCTTCCTCCGTTGTACAACCAATACCAACGCGTCGCCAAAGGTCAGGGCGAGGGATTGGCGGGTCGGTTTCAGGCACTGTTAGGGCCGTTGTACATGACGGGATACGCCATTGCTGACCAGCTCGCCGTGAATCACTATTACGACGCCAAGCAGGTAACGATTGTTAGTGCATCTAGCAAAACCAGTATTGGATTGGCGGAGGCACTTTTTGAAGACGATAAATCTCCAAAGGTCGTGGGACTAACGTCTCTTCAAAATGTCGCTTTCGTTGAAAGCCTTGGGATTTACGACCAAGTTGTCGCCTACGACGCCGTCGATTCGCTGTCTCAGGTAGCCACCGTTGTTGTCGACATGGCGGGTAATGGCGCGACCGCACAACAATTGCGCAGCCACTTTGGCGATTCGTTGAACTACTACATCAGCGTGGGCTTAACGCATTGGGATAAAGCCGCGGGTAGCAGCGGCGCGCCACAGGAGCGGCACGAGATGTTCTTTGCGCCTACCTACATCATCGAGCGCACGAAAGCCTTGGGCCCTGGTGAGTTTAATCGACGACTGCAGGGTTTTCTCGAGCGCGCATCGGCTAAGGCTGTGACCTGGCTTCAACTCAACGAGGTCGATAGTGTTGAAGCTTTGGGAGCGTTGTATACCGACGTCTGCGCTGGAATTATGGATCCATCAGAAGGCATCATTTGTAAATTCTCGCCACACTGAGTCATAGGCTGCGGTCAGGTCTATACGCGGTGTGGGGTGACCACGTCGCGGTTGTACGAGTTCGTCTCTCTATGGCAGACCGCGAAGTATGGCAGACCGCGGTGCTAGCCCGGCAGTGACTGTGCGGCTATATCCCCCATTTTTTAAAGGGTGTGTCGTTACTGTACCTGCCAAATTGTGTGGTAAATCCTGCGGCAGCTGGTGAGAGCACGTTTAACTATTGTCATAAAGACAATAAAGTAATGCTTTGTTCCCCCTGTATGCGGAACAATAAATGCGATGTAATCTCGCCACCTGCTTCCGGCGTGCCTGCTTTTTTGAAAACTTTTCGCGGCTGTTATTAACCGGCAGTTCAGTGTCACCACGGAGCAACAAGCATTTGAACCCAACCGAAAAAATGAACGCGAGCCGTAACAACCCTGTTTACAAGCTGCTCCGAATCGTCTCAAACGTAGAGGCGAATGAAGTTAAAGCTTTGATGGGCTCGTTTTTATTTGTGGTTGTTCTTATGTCTGCCTACTACATTTTGCGGCCCGTGCGAGACGCCATGGCCAGCGACTGGACAGACGCCGAGGTGAGCTGGTTGTGGACCCTCAATTTTTTTATCAGCACTGCGGTGGTTGCGCTGTATGGCGCGCTTGTTTCGCATTTTCGGCTGCGGCTTCTGGTGCCGGCTATCTACGGCATCTTTGCGCTGACGTTCTTATCATTTTTCGTTTTAGCCGCCACTATGGACGATCGAACTCTGGTCGATAAGTCGTTTTATGTGTGGGTCAGTGTCTTTAGCCTTTTCCACATTTCGGTGTTTTGGAGCTTTATGTCAGACCTGTTCAGCAAAGAGCAGGCCGGCAGGCTATTTGGCATTATCGCCGCGGGGGCAAGTGTGGGCGGCCTAATTGGGCCATCAATACCCTCGTTTTTTTCGGCGTCCCTTGGCACAGATAATTTACTGTTATTGGCCAGTGCCATGCTGCTTGTGCCCATTCCAATTATTTTCTATTTACAGTCCCTCAAATCATCAGACTTGCAAAACGAAGGCCTAGCGGTAGCAACGCCTGAGGTCAAAATTGGGGGCAATCCACTGGCAGGCTTCAAGCTGTTTTTTTCTAATCCGTACTTGATGGCGATTGGGCTCTTCATTTTTTTGTACACGGGCATTAGTTCTTTCGTGTACTTCGAGTTAAAGAATTTGCTAAGTGAGCTGAGCCGCGCTGAGCGCACGGCGGTATGGGCCCAAATGGACTTGGCCGTTAATGTGCTCTCCATTGCCATGGGTCTGTTTGCAACGGGTCGAATCATCGGGAAATTTGGAATGCCCGTAGCCATTGCATTCATCCCGGTGCTGATTTGTGCAGGCCTTGTTATTGTCGCGGTTTCCCCTTTTCTCGGTGCGGTAGTGGCCTTACAGGTCATTCGGCGTGCCGGCAACTATGGGGTCACTAAACCGGCCCGTGAAGTGCTGTTTACAAGGGTCGACAGAGAAGCCCGCTTTAAAGCAAAACCCGTTATCGACATCGTTGCCTATCGCGGCGGCGATATGCTGATGGCTTGGTTATTTACCGGTCTCACCCAGGGGTTGGGCTTGGGCTTAGCTGCCGTTGCGGCGGTTGGGGCCGGGATCGCCGCACTTTGGTCCCTTGTGGGCATTTACCTGGGACGGTGGTTTGAGCAGGAAGAGGCCCAGCGAGTTGACGACCCAGTGTAAAAGAAGAGATTCACGGCACCATTGACCGGTCATGAACCCAAAAATTTAAATACATAAAACGGACTGCAACTATGAAGTATTTTTCAATAATTATAACTTTGGCGATGGGCTTAAGTGTCGCAAACCTATCTTATGCCGATGGGCATGGCGATCATGCGAACGCGGCACCAAAAATGCTGAAGTACACCGAGTTTAATCAAATCGGAAATCCCGCTGACGTAATCTATGTCAAAGAGGAGGCCCCTCAAGCTCTGCAACCCGGTGATGTCAGAGTCAGCGTTCTAGCAGCGCCAATTAACCCGTCAAACCTGCTTCAGATAGCAGGTCAGTACGGTGTCGATGCCGTATTACCGGCTAAGCCCGGTAGTGAGGGGGTGGGCCGCGTTATCGAAGTCACTCCCGAGGCGGGTTATTTGAAGGTGGGACAGCTTGTATTAATCGTTGGTGGCGGCACCTGGAGAGACGAGGTTGTTGCTCCTGAAGCCGGCTTTCTGCCGCTACCGAATATGGGTGACCTTCCCTCATCGGTTATAGAACAGCTGGGCATGTCGGCGGTAAATCCGATTACCGCACTGTTAATGCTGACTTCCTTCGTTGATCTCAACGAGGGCCAATGGATTGTACAAAGTGCCGCAAACTCAGCTGTCGGCGGTTACGTGATTCAACTCGCGAAGCAACGCGGTATTAAAACGATCAATGTGGTTCGTCGTGAGGGGCTCGCAGAGGCGCTCATGGCTAAGGGCGCAGATGTGGTGTTAATTGACGGGCCAGATCTCGCCGATCAGATCGCTAGTGCCACGGGTGGCGAGCCGGTCGTTTTGGCACTTGATGCTGTGGGGGGAGATACCTACACCCGATTGACCAACAGCCTCGGTTACAGTGGCACTATCGTGGCCTACGGCATGCTTTCAGGAAAGCCTGCAAGTCTCAATACGGGTATGACTATTTTTAAAGATATCCGCAATCGAGGTTTTTGGCTGCAAAAGTGGTACGAGACGGCTTCCATGGAAGACAAGCAGGCAGCCTTTGGAAAAATTATTCCCTTAATTGCCACGGGTGTTCTCAAGGCTGATGTTGACTCACGTTTTGCGGTCGGTGATATCAAAGCGGCCGTCACTCGGGCTGCGCAAGATGGCAGAAATGGCAAGGTATTGATTGTGCCAAACGTTGAGTAAGTAAAGTTCCCGAGTAAAAGTACAATACGCAGTGAGCATCGTCCTTAATCCGGCGATACTCATTGCCAATAAAAGCATCAGTCACTATGTGGTAAGCGCTGAGTCTCAGGGCGATTGAATACGGCTGACCAGAAAGTCGACGGCAACCTTCACTTTGGGCACGGCGTACTGCTGCTTCTGGTACAGCAGGTAGATGGCCAAATTTTTATTTTGGGTGACCCGTACTTTGGGCTTAATCGTGAGCTCCTGCACTTTGCCGTTATCTAGATCTTCTTGTACCGACCATCGCGGCGTCATGCAGATACCTCGCCCCGCAACAGCTTCCCTGCGCAGCCAGGTGCTGTTGTTCGAGATGGTTAGGGCCTTTCCTGATACGTCTAGCCACTGGCCTTTTTCCTCACACACCCAGGGGTGAGGGCCGTTTGGGGTGCGAAAAAAAAGGCCTTGGTGATCCCGCAAATCTGTCGCGTGTTTGGGTGTTCCGTTTGATGCAAGATAACTTGGAGAGGCGACTGGGATGAATTCGTTGTCCATAAGGCGCACGGCTTGGACTCTCTCATTGGGGGCATAGCCGCCCCGAATGGCAATATCCACTTCATCGCGCGATAGCGTGGAAAGCTCATCGCTGAAACTCAGGTCTAAAATGATCTCTGGATAAAGAGCTTTAAACTCGTCGAGAAGGGGTATGAGGATTCTTTCACCGAAGGTCACCATGGTGCTGATCCGAAGGGACCCTTTGGGCGAGGCTTGGTAGCTCCTCACCGATTCATCGCTGCGTTCTAAATGGGCCAATACGTCTTGTACTTGTGTGTAATAAAGCTGGCCAATTTCGGTGACTTGAACAACACGGGTGGTGCGTTTTAAGAGGTTCGCCCCAAGGCTCCTTTCAAGATCTGCGATACGCCGAGACAGTGATGAGGCCGGAACCGAGAAAGTGGCAGCTGCTTTAGTAAAACTGCCGGTTTCGACCACTTTACTGAAGTAACGCAAGGCTCTTAATTGGTCCATTGTCGTGCCTTAAATGACGGCATTATTATTGCCTTAAGGGCAATAGATTAACTCAATTACCCTGCGATTTAGTGCGAAGAATTTCAAACAAAACTCAGGCAGATAACAGGCATTTAGCGAGTAGGCTTCTTACAGTGTTCCGTATTGGTGCTTGTGCTTGCTACAGCTCGGAGCGTTGACCAATAGGCCGCGGGTTTGCGCAAGAATAACGGCGCCTATTTTCTCTGGCTCAGCCGTGGAGTTGGCAAAAGTGCTGGGCGCAGCGGGCTTTTGAGCGTTAGTAATAAGTGACAAATCGCTGAGCAAAGCTTTTACAACCTATGAAGTTAGGGTAGTGTCTCGCTTTCTTTAAACTGCAGCGCAGCTCGCGTTGGCAAAGTTAAAAAATTTTAAGAGGATTTGAATCATGAAATTTGCAAGGCTATTCCCTGTTTCACTGGTTGCTTCATTAGTGCTGCTGCCACTCACTGCATTCTCTGGCCATCATGAAGCTGGCGAAACTGTCGTACACGGTAACGACGCTGGAACGGTTTGGGCCTCAGGTGGTCGTGCCATGGTGGCCGAAATTGAGGGCGAGGTTGTCGCCGTCAATATGGACACGCGAGAAGTTGTTGTCGTGGGCCCCGCAGGTAATTTCCTGACCTTAGCGGCCCGTGAAGACGGTGTTAACCTGACCAAGATTGCCGTTGGCGATACCATCGTGGCGGATTACGTGGTGTCTATCGAAGCTGAGGTACGAATGCCTACAGCTGAAGAGCAGGCTAACCCCTGGGTTGTCATGGCAGACATGGGCAATACAACTGACGATGCGCCTGTGACGGCGGCGGGTGCTGCACGCATGATTCGCGCGGTCTGTACCATTGAGGCAATGGACAGCCGCGGTAATGTCACCATTAAAGACTCACGTGGCCACATGCACACTGTTGGCGGTGTTGAATTGGACAAGCTTGCCGATGTGCGTCTAGGAGACTCGGTGGTGATGCTCTTCACTGAGGCACTGGTACTGTCACTGAAAGAAATCTAATTTAAGTGCGTTTAGAGAGAACCCGGCTCTGGCCGGGTTTTTTTATGGCTGAAGTCTAGGCATCACCTTGACGACTGTACTTCAGAAGTTCGGTTGTTAGTGGATCCGGCTAACACGGCTCAGCTCTAGTATGTAGGTCGATAGAGGGATAATAAGGGCCCTTGGCAATAAACCCCTCAACGTGCTCGCAGACCGCCCAACCCCAGGCGAGCCACTTAAGGACCGACAGAGCGCGTTAGGCTCTTAGACGTTGATGCAATGGTGGCTTGTTATTGTAGTTTCCAGCCCAGCCCAGCCCAGCCCAGTTCACTCCACAGAACTGCGAATGATTTTTAGGTCTGGAGTAATGACCGAGCCTATCGCCGCATGAGAAATATGAGATCGGGGTAGGCCAAGCTGTGAGGCAATGGTCTCGGCAGCAGCAATGCCCGTGCAGTGTCCCCCCATCATGAGTTCGAGCCCAGCACTCTCTAGCCAATCTGCGGTTTGGTTCAGCACCTGATTACTGGCGCGCCATAGATGGAAGCCCCCCACGATCGAAACGACCGGAGCGTCCTCGATCCCCTGAAGAACCTCCCCAGTGTTTATAAGACCTGCATGACCACAGCCGGAGGTCATTAACCACCCTTTGGGTGTTAGATACCCTAGTGACTGGTCATCCATAATGATATCTGGAGTCGCCTGCCCGTCGACGTCGATAAAAAGCCCTTTGGGACCGTTATAGGCCTCAACTTTTCTGGGCACAGGACCTGTTAGCCACAACGCGGGAGCTATTTCGGTGGGACTGCCTATTTCAATAAAATTAATACCGCGCTTTTCCGCCTCGCTTTTAAAAGTTATGGCGGAGGTGAATGACCCTGGGCCAACCTCTACACCTTCGGCGGTGACACGTTGCTTGAAGAAGCCTTTGGCCACATAGACAGTGCTCAGTGCTTTGGGATTCGCCTCGACAAAGTAGTCCCGCAGCACCAATAGGCCACCGGTGTGATCGCTGTGGAAATGGCTTAACACGACTTTCTCCACCTTTGAAAGATCGACGCCTAAATGAAGAACATTGTGCAATACCGTGTCGCTCTTAAAGCCTGTGTCAAACAGAACCGATTCTTCTTCTGCTTCAAACAACGCTGAGAAGCTCCATTCGCCGAGGCCGCCGTAATCTGAAATATTGGTAGCCAGCACCGTAATTTTGTAGGGGTTGGCGAGGGCGATACTCGAGGCGAAAACGCTAAAAATTAGGCAGATGCAACGCACAACAACAATATGGCCAAAGCTGTGCTTAACGGTGTGGTGTTTCATGATGGCCCCTTCAAACTTTATCGGACATTCTTGGCTTGTGACCCCAAAAGTGCAGGGTGTTTGCGGGCACTTTGGTTACTGTGGCGTCCCGTTGGTATTTAGAAGATATTGAGCGGGTATTAGCCAAGCCAGTGACCGCGCTCTATATCCTTGCTTTCCAGCTCATTTAAACAATGTTGATGCGACAAGATCGAGGAATTCTATGCGCTTATCTTCCTCACCGACCAGATCGTCCCGGTTACAAAACGCGATCGCCGAAACATCATCTTCTGGAAATCTGGCATATAAAGCGCGAAATCCAACCCATGATCCGGTGTGAGCGTGTGCGGCCCTCCCTCTAAATTGACCAATCTCAATGCCAAACCCGTAGCCCGCACCGTCGTCGAGGAGGTGGCTTGTCATTGTTTTTTTCGTGAGTGGATCTGGCTCAAGCAGTAAATCTAGAACGGCTTGGCCTCCGGGTATCGTCCCGGCACTAAGCGCCCGATCCCATTTGATAAAATCGTCCAGCGTCGTGTAAACACCCCCATCCCCTACCCAGTCTAAGTTGGTCATAAGTATTTCGAATGTGTCTGCAGTAATCGGCGTGTAACCGTCTGCCCGGTGTGGCACCACGCCATCAACGTTGTCGTTAAAAAACGTCGACGTCATGTTCAACGGGCCGAATAGCTCTTTTTCCGCAAACGCTCTAAGGGTTAATCCGCTGACCCGTTCAACAACCTGACTGAGTAAAAAATAGGCGATGTTTGAATACTCAAAGCGCTGCATAGGCGCCAAGGCTAGCGGCTGCTTACGAACGCGCTGGTAAAATTCTTCGATCGTCCAGTAGTCTTCATTGCCGAACCGGAAAGCTTTACCCGGCGATACTTCATAGACCTCGGTCATTTCGTAGTCACCCATCCCCGAGAGATGATGAATCATTTGCCGGACGGTCACTTCGGCGCCGTACTCCATAAGATCGGGTAAATATTCATGCACGTCTGAATCTAAATTCAGGTCTCCGCGATCAGCAAGAATGGCGACAGCGGTTGCCGTGAATTGCTTAGAGACAGAACCAATTCTAAACACCGAGTCGCGGTCAATGGGAATGCCATGTTCTAAGTTTGCCGACCCATAACCTCTCGCGTGCAGGTAAGTACCGGCTTGAATCACGCCAATGGCGCAGCCCGGGACATCCGCTGAATCGTAATTGGAAAAGAGGGCGTCAATATCTGCTGAGAGGTTAAGTGTGTCCGAGCTCCATGTGAGGGCCGCCCAATGGAGTGCAATCAATAACACGAGTAGCTGTTTGTGCATCTTCAATCTCAACCAATGGCTATTCGCCACATAAGGTATGGCAACGGTGCTTATCAACCCTAAATATAAAGGTTAAAGCGATTATGCGTGTTGATTTGTAGCCGTAAAACGACCGCTGTATTAGGTGTTCAAGCAAGAAAATAATAAGTCGTTGGCGTGGTTAAAGAAAAGGGGGCTTAGGCCCCCTTGAAGAAAACGTGATCAATGGACGCTTTAAGACTTATCCCACTGCGCGAATAAAAATACGTATACGGTGAGGCAAAGGTTAATCACTATCTGAACCAGTGATAACGCCATCATCCAACCCGGTGGATCAATTGTTTCGCCAATAGGCAGGTTTGCCGACGTCAGCATTCTCGCTGCCGATTCAGAGCCATCAGCCGCCATACCGCTCAGCGTGGTGAGCATCATGAAAAATGCATTTTGAGACGCCGTGGTGAAGAACGTGAGCATAATGACGCCAATGAGCGCAGAAACCATGGCGGCGCCACGGATAGCGGTGGAAAAGTTTCTGAACAAATAAGCAACGACGACCACACACAACGGCATTAACACCCCACATAAAAACAGCGTGGAGAAAATTGACCGATTTGTTCCTATCAAACCAAACACTTCGACTTCAGACATTTTGAACCCCCTAGTTTTATTATTAACGGTGCACTTCACCCTATGGCCCTGAGTCGCCTATTGCAACGTGCGGTTTGAGACTGGCAACGCGTTTTCAAAGAAAATTTGCGTGGACCACCGCCTTAGGCTTGTTGCATGAGCCGTTCGCCAAGGCGATAGCCACTACTTTGCTCAGTACTTGGGCTAATGCCTAGGCCTTGTTACACTGCGCGCCGTTCAGGAAGGAAGAAGTCGGCCTAGTGCCGGTGCCGAAGGAGCAACCGCCCCGGTAATCTCTCAGGCAAAAGGACCTCCTGCACTTCATACTCTGGAGAGAGGCGCATCAGCGCACGCCGACGGGATAACGATCTCAGGCTACAGGACAGAGGGGGCATCGAACGTCGTGCAATGGGCACGTGACGTCGATGCCGGGTTGACCCCGGTTTACGGGGGATCTCATGAGCAATCTCAAACAATTGCCACTGCATGCTATGCACCAAGCCGCTGGCGCAAAATTTGTGGCCTTCGCGGGTTATGACATGCCGGTGCAATATGCCGCAGGTGTTATGGCCGAGCATTTACACACTCGGCAAAAAGCCGGTCTGTTTGACGTGAGTCATATGGGGCAGCTAAGGCTCCCGCTAGCGGCTACCGATGTGCTTGAGTCACTACTGCCCGCAGATATTCGCGGGTTGCCTTTGGGCCGCCAGTGTTACAGCGTGCTCACTACCGCCTCTGGTGGTGTTTTAGATGATCTTATGATCGCCAGGCGGGCAGACGACTATTACTTGGTCGTCAATGCGTCGCGACGAGATGAGGACCTCCAACACCTAAATCAGCACGTTAAGGGACTTGTCTCAGTTGATGATCGTGCGTTGCTTGCTCTACAAGGGCCTTGCGCAGAGACAGTACTGGTATCACTTATTCCTGAGGTCGCACACATGCGCTTTATGGATGTTGCTGTCATGCCGTGGCAGGGCCATGACCTTTGGATCTCTCGATCGGGCTATACCGGTGAGGATGGGTTTGAAATTTCGATATCGTGTACTGCGGCTGAAGCATTTGTGCACACCCTGCTAAAAAATGACGACGTAGCACTGTGTGGTCTGGGCGCAAGAGACAGCCTTCGTATGGAGGCCGGCATGCCGCTTTACGGTCACGAGCTCACCGAGGACATCTCGCCGATCGAGGCCGGTCTCTCTTGGGTTATTCATCGTTCACGACGGGCCAGCGGTAAAAGTGCTGGGGGGTTTCTAGGTGCCGATCGAATTTTACGTGAGCTGGAGCAGGGGGCAGCTCGACGTCACATTGGTTTAAGGCCTCAAGGTCGCGCGCCCATGCGCGATGGCGTTTTGCTGTACGACAACCCCAATAACGGCCCTTCTGTTGGCTTCATCACCTCTGGGGGTTTCAGCCCGTCAAATCGCGCACCTATTGCCATGGCGCTTGTTAAATCAGAGCTCGACTCCAGCGCCCCCATTTTTGCCGAGGTGCGCGGAAAACGGCTTGAAGCACAACAAGTCGCGCCGCTATTTCATTCGCCCAATTACAAGCGTTAATACAAGGAACCAAACTGTCATGGCTTTCACGCCCACCGACTACGATCCCTACGACTTCGCTAACCGACGACATATTGGCCCGTCACCTAGTGAAATGGCCAGTATGCTGGAGGTGCTCGGTGTCACCGATCTTGAAGAGCTGATCGAGCAAACCATTCCCGCTAACCTGCGCCAATCCCAACCACTCAATTTTGAAGCGCCGCTGTCTGAGCGTGAACTGATCTTTAAAATGCGGCAGGTGGCGGCCAAAAATAAAGTCTTTACCACCATGATTGGGCAGGGGTTCTATGGCACCGTCTGCCCGCCGGCAATTCAACGCAATATTTTAGAGAATCCCGCTTGGTACACGGCTTATACACCGTACCAGCCTGAAATTTCCCAGGGCCGATTAGAAGCCTTATTGAATTTTCAGACGGTGGTCTCTGACCTGACCGGGCTAGAAGTTGCCAATGCGTCGTTGCTCGATGAAGCGACTGCAGCGGCCGAGGCCATGGTTATGGCCCAGCGCGTGGCTAAGTCTAAAGCCCGTGGATTTTTTATCGACGAGAACTGTCATCCACAAAATATTGCGGTCATGAAAACCCGCGCTGAACCCCTCGACATCGACATTATTGTTGGGGCTCCCGAAGAGCTCGATGCCAGCGCTGTTTTTGGCGGTATATTCCAATACCCGGGAACCTACGGGCATATTCGGGACTTTTCGCCACAGGCCGAACTGTTACAAGGGGCCAAGGCCATCACGATTATCATTGCCGACCCTCTGGCACTGACCTTACTCAAAGAACCTGCCGCCATGGGTGCCGATATTGCTGTGGGGTCCACCCAGCGATTTGGCGTGCCCATGGGTTGCGGTGGTCCGTCAGCGGCCTACATGGCTTGCAAAGCTGCCTACAAGCGCAGCATGCCGGGAAGGATCGTGGGTGTATCGATCGACGCCCAAGGAAATACGGCCTATCGACTGTCCCTGCAGACCCGGGAGCAGCATATTCGGCGCGAGAAGGCGACGTCTAATGTCTGCACTGCCCAGGCGCTGTTAGCCAATATCGCCAGTTTTTATGCGGTGTTTCATGGTCCGGAAGGGCTCAAAGCCATTGCTGAAACAGTGCATTGCAAAACCGCTTGTGTGGCGCGGGGGCTGGAGGCCCACGGCTTCGCTGTTGAGCCTTCTACGTTCTTTGACACCATCACCGTTGAGGTGGGTGCGTTTCAGGGCACGATCATCGACGCCGCCCGTCGCGAACGTATAAACCTACGCAAGGTCGGTGGCACTCGGGTAGGCATTTCCCTTGATGAGAGCACGCTGACCCATGTCATTGAGCGCTTGTGGCGGGCTTTTGGCATTCACGACCGAGACACCGAGCTCACCCGTGACTATCGTCTTAATGACGCACTGCTGCGTCAAACCCCGTATTTAACGCACCCCATTTTTCACCTCAACCGGGCTGAAACAGAAATGATGCGCTACATGCGGCGCTTGGCTGATCGTGACCTTGCTTTAGATCGGGCAATGATTCCTTTGGGCTCCTGCACCATGAAGCTCAACGCCGCCGCGGAGATGCTGCCCATTACCTGGCCTGAATTTGCCAACATACACCCCTTTGCACCGGCGGATCAGACTCAGGGTTACGCTGAACTCACCAAAGATCTCAGCGCCAAGCTCTGTGAAATTACGGGATACGACGCCATGAGTCTCCAGCCTAACTCGGGCGCTCAGGGCGAGTATGCGGGCCTGCTCACCATTCGCGCCTATCATCGGGCGCGGGGTGATACCGAGCGCAATATTTGCCTCATTCCTGTTTCAGCCCACGGTACCAACCCCGCCTCGGCGCAAATGGTGGGCCTTGACGTTGTTGTTGTCAGATCCGCTAAAAATGGTGATGTCGACGTGGACGACTTTCGTGCGAAAGCAGAAGCGGCGGGGTCTCGCCTAGCGGCCTGCATGATCACATACCCATCCACCCATGGTGTCTTTGAAGAAACGGTGACAGAGATTTGCGAGATTACCCACCAGTACGGCGGTCAGGTGTATATCGATGGCGCCAATATGAACGCCATGGTGGGCCTGGTAAGACCGGGTGATATTGGCGGTGATGTGAGCCACCTGAATTTGCATAAGACCTTTTGCATTCCCCATGGGGGCGGGGGGCCGGGCATGGGCCCTATCGGTGTAAAAGCACATTTAGAACCCTATTTACCCGGTCATTCAGAGGCGGGTTGTGACGGCGCTGTCAGCGCCGCCCCCCTAGGATCGGCATCGATACTCCCCATTTCATGGGCCTATTTGTTAATGATGGGCGGTGATGGGCTAACCCAGGCCACGCGCGTTGCCATTCTCAATGCCAATTACATGGCTAAACAGTTAGAAGGCGATTACGACGTTCTTTTTAAGGGCTCGTCCGGGCGCATTGCCCACGAATGTATTCTCGATACCCGGGCATTTGCCGAATCAGCCGATGTCACCGTAGACGATATTGCCAAACGCCTTATTGATAATGGGTTCCACGCGCCCACCATGAGCTGGCCGGTAGCCGGTACCCTCATGATTGAGCCGACCGAGAGTGAAACCAAAGCCGAGCTTGATCGCTTTATTACCGCAATGAAGGCGATTAGAGAAGAGATTGCCGCTATAGAGCGTGGGGAAATTGCGGCTGATAACAACCCGCTGAAACACGCCCCCCATACCGTGAACGCTCTCATCGGTGAATGGGATCGCCCCTACACCCGCGAAGAGGGCTGTTTTCCGCCGGGGAGTTTTCGCATGGATAAATACTGGCCCCCCGTCGGTCGAGTCGACAATGCCTATGGGGATCGGCATTTTATTTGTACCTGTCCGTCACTCGATGAATACGATCAAGAGGTTAGCAACTAATAAAGCCGCAGGTTGACCGTTTCCAATGGGTGCCTCGCTACCCTTTGACTGGCAGATCACCGTTGTTGACCCTGGGCTCAACCTAATGCTGCAATATTGGCTTGAGCCCGCTACCCAATAACCTTGGCAAGGGCAGATAAAAAAGCTTAGGAACAACTTATAAGGTGGCATGCCTATGAAAAGCTGGAGACGTTATTTGGATTTGGGCCTATTGCCTGTGCTGTTGGTTGTGACGGCCCTAGTGAGTCTAACCGCCGGTGAAATACGTGCTGCCAGTGAAACGGCTGATAAACCAACGACGGGCAACCGCGAGTCGACGGTGTTAATCACGGGCGCTAACCGTGGCATTGGTCTGGCCTTGGCGAATCATTTTCATCAGCAAGGGTTTGCGGTTATTGGTACGGCGCGCAAGCCGGAGGAGGCTCTCGCACTCAAAGCAACCGGGGTTGAGATTCTGCAGTTAGATATTACCGACCCTGCGAGTGTTGCATCTTTAAAGTCCGAGCTTCAGGGTCGTCCGCTAGACATTTTGCTCAACAACGCCGGAATTGGCGGGCACAGTACCCCCGAATTAAAGGATCTCGATATTGAAAGGCTGAAAGACACTTTCGATGTGAACAGCCTAGGAGCACTGAGAGTTATTCAGGCACTCATGCCCAATATGAGGATGGGCTCGCGCAGAATCGTTGCGAGTATGAGCAGTCGTATGGGGAGTATTGAGCAAAATACGGGGGGTGCGATTGGTTATCGTGCCAGCAAGAGTGCTTTGAATAGTATTAATAAATCGCTGTCGAGTGAATTCTCAAAAGAGGAGTTTGTGTTTGTGGTGCTGCATCCGGGTTGGGTAAGAACTGATATGACCAACGAAAGGGCCACTTATTCGACGGATGAAAGTGCGCAACAACTTTTTAAAGTGATCACGGCACTGTCTACCCGTGATAACGGTCAGTTTTATGACTTACACGGTAAATCGATTGCCTGGTAAAACGGATGGGCCCATGCGAGCTGTTTTAAGATCTACCCTTTGCTTCGGGGCTTTCCCAGCTGATTCTCGAGTCGCGTCCAAAGGGGAGAGCCCCTCAGTTGCAGCACCCAAAGCAGCACGGGCGCCAAGGTTGGCATGAGCAAAACACTGAACTGATAGCTCACAGCAATGACGGCCGATGGGGGAACCCAGGCCGTGGCGAGGAAAGGCTCGCCGATAACCAGCATAAGATCTTTTGCTGTCATTGCGGCGAGGCCTAGTGCCATTGCAGCCCAAAGAACAAACAGGCCCCAGGCAAAGGTGTTGAAAGGTTTAGCAATGCGCGAGCCCCAAAGTAGCGCCGCATAGAAAGGTAAGCCGTAAGATACCAGTCGGGTGTTGAGGCGAAAGGCGAGGCCTTCCTCGCCGGGTATTGCTAGGCGGATGATGCCATTCATCTCGGTAAATTTTGTGACGACCAGTAGGGCTCCGGGTTCAAAGATGGTTGTCTCAATAACCTGAGGGAGCCAAAAAGTTAGCAGGGCATGTGCCAGCCATTTCGCCGGGGTCGCCAACAGGGGTTCCGCGGCCATCCAAAGGCCAAAGGTAATAGCGAGAAGCAGCAGCGTTGTGAGAATCTGCTGTCGAAAGGCAATATCACGCATGTTCGGGTGACGGGTCGGACCGGGACAGCCAGCGAAGATACAGGGCAAATACGAGCAGGACATCGAGCATGATGAGCACGGGCCAGAGGTACAAGTGGGTCCATTCAAAGATGCTGAGATTCCACTGACCCAAATAAAACAAGCTGACGATACGCAGAATATTGAGCAGTTGTATGGCGATGAAGCCCAGTATTATGGCGAGGCCTTTTTGGCGCCAGCTTGCAGGGAAAGCCAGAACCCCCGCAATGAGCACGATGGTGGCTTCGACACCATTGCAGCCCGCTTCAATGGAAACGGCGAACCCTGATACGGAGTCGCGTAAAACGCGCCCGCTGCTGATCACGGTGTCGTCGAAGGGAAGTACGACGGATGCTGCCACCCATGCCAGAAAAGCCGTAAACGGCTGGATAACAGCGGCTTGCACAGGATTGAGCAACTCAACCGTAAACAGCGCCATTAGGCAGGTCACAAAAATAAACAGGAACTTGAACATACCGTCCTCTAAAAACGCGTGCGCTGTAGTTTAGCAATTAGCGCAGCGACAGGGTGTAAAAATATCAGCGGTTCAATGGCACAATTTAAGGCCCCTAGCAGTGATCATCATTGGCCGTGCCGATGAACCTTGGTTTATGTTGAGTAGGCTGTGAACGTGACGGGGGCGCAACATGAACGAGTTGCTGCGTTTTTGGGTAAATCGCGCTGTCATTGCTCAAGGGCAGCGCGTCGCAGGGAAGTGTGTGGCCTGGCCACTGCTCATGAGTGACTAACGGGCAGCCTAGTTTGTTCGCGATAGTTAAAATAAGAGAGAATGCAGCCCGTGCTCTTATGGGCGTCTTAGCGCTGCGTCTATGACACCGCATTTAGCCCAGCACGAGTTGTCCTTTGGGCTTTAATTCTCGGCGCCGGATCCTGTCTTATCAATCGCTGTCCCACGTCGACCACCGGTGACGGTCTCTATAAGAAGATTGAAAGTCGCCGATGCATTCGACGTAGTGCCGCCGCCCGAGCCATTGTTGCTGCCAGCGGCGCCAAACACGAGATTGTCGTATTGCATGCCAGAGTTGTCGTACCCTGCCGCTAGCGTGTCAAAGCCAAATTGCAGTAACTTGCCTACCATGGACTCATCAATAGTGAAAGAAACGGAGAGTTCTCCGCCTGCAGTGGTCGACACTGATTCCAGCCCAAGGGCCACGTAACCACCTGTTTGGTCCAAAACTTTAATAAACCCATTGGTATTGCTTCCCACCAGCTCTGGGGGCTCTGCAATAAAGTAAAAGGTATAGTCACCCACATTGTCTGCAGCAATAATTTGCTCCCGATAGACGCTCGTTTTTAAGCAGATATCAGGTTGATTACCGTCATCGTAGTTGCTGAAAACGTTGAGCACCTTGGAGTCGATACCGTCGGCTATTAGAGCCACCTGTCCAGCACCAATGGTGTAGGCGTAACCGTAACCCCGGGTGGTTGTGCAGTCGGGGTCAAAAGCGTCGATATAGGCTAGCCAGCCGCTGAGCACTTCAAACTCGTCACCCTCCCAATCTTGCGAGTATTCCACAGGCGTTGCGGGTGCATCAGCTCTGGTGGTAAAGCTGAGGATGGAAAACAATACGAGTGCAATGAGGCGTGCCATGGGTTGTCCTTTGCGTTTTTTATTGAGGCGGTCACTGCGATAGCGCTATCGCCGGTCGCAGAGCATAGCGCTATCTGGCGATCGATGCGAGGCGTCGGTGAGGTGAGGGGGGTTGTTGTCGCCGCGAGTTTGCAAGGATCGGTCCTCGTGCCCGATCAGCAGGGTGCGCCGGCCTTGTTCAAATGGCCGGGCTTGTTCAACGATTCAATGAGTTCACGGGGCCTGCTGTTGGCCGTGGTAAAGCGATCGGTAGTCGGCTTGTTTGGGGTTACTTTTGGAACTGTGCGGCCAAGACCATGGCGTTGCGCATTGCGCGAGAGGGCCCTTTGCAGGCGCTGCTAGGTAACTTTGGCGGGTGCGGTGGTTTGGTTAGTATTAAAGGGGGCTGGAGGGTGATCTATTGGGTGATCTATCGGCCCATGGATAACGCCAGATGGTACGGCAACAAGACAGGGAGCAAGCCCGTTAAAAGGCAGCCCCTAGACCCAGAGCTTGTTTGTGGGCTCAGGGTAGTCAGTCCCCTTTGTCGCGTATACATCCCCAATTATCGATTGTTTCTTATAGGCGTTCCTACCCTGTGGGATAATACGCTGTTAACTTACTGCCACACGCCGGACGCTACACATGATCTGCCATTTTTCTTTCATTCCCAGACGCCTTCTTGTGCTCTGTATAGGCCTTATTCTCAGTGCATGTGGAGGCGGCAGCGCTGATTCTCCCGTCATTGAGCCTTTTTACCCTGAAGCGTCGGCCGAATGGCAGTTGGTTTGGAGTGACGAATTCGATGGTAGCGCTTTGGATTCGGGCAATTGGGAGGTACAGACGGGTGACGGCAGTCAATATGGGCTAACCCGCTGGGGTAATGATGAGCTGCAGTGGTACACACCAGACAACCTGGTAGTTGAAGACGGTATCCTTCGCGTTGAAGCCCGATCAGAGCAGGTGCAGGCGGGTTTCCCTTATACCTCGGGGCGCGTGCGCAGCTTGGGTAAATTAGATTTCCAATACGGGCGCGTTGAAGCACGCATTCGCTCCGCCTCGGGTAAAGGCCTTTGGTCAGCCTTTTGGATGCTGCCTAGCGATGACCGTTTTGGTGGCTGGGCGTCAGGGGGTGAGATCGACATTATGGAGGTGGTGAATGCCGGCACTGCAGACGAAAATTATTACGCCTCACTTCACCACGGGTTTGCATGGCCTCTGAATCAGACTACCACGGAGAGCATTGGCATTGCCGACCCCGCGGGTGACTTCCACATTTATTCTATCGAATGGACCGCAGACTACATTCGCTGGTTTGTCGATGGTCGCAACTTCATGACAGTAAATGCCGAGCACTGGTACTCCTACTATTACGCAGGAGAGCAGGCCGGTTATGCGGCGGGTGAGGGAACAGCGCCCTTCGACCGTCCGTTTCACTTACTGTTAAACCTTGCTGTGGGCGGAAACCTTCCGGGACAAGTCAATCCCGGTGCTGTCCCCTCGGCTATGGAAGTTGATTACGTAAGGGTTTACGAATGTGCCTATGGCCAAGCTTCGGGCGCTGGATGTAACAGCGAGGCCGATCGTACGGTGGAATCACCCGGGGCTCAGGCGCCGTTCATGGCATCGTTCCCGTTGTACACCGACGGCCCAGATGCGCTGTCTTGGGTCATTGGCGCAGACACACTCACTCGTGAGCTCGTGATTGAGGCCTCGGATGACGCTGGGGCACCTCAGTTTAGCGAGGTCGAGGTCGAAGGCCGTGGCGCTGTGATAGAGGTAACGTCCTCGGGGCAGGGCAATGTATCGATTGGGCCCGCCGACGGTGACGACGTAGCGCTGTTCGGCTTCGGTAATAACCCGCTTTACTACGAGGTACATGCAGGCGAACTTAAGTTTGACCTTTACATTGACTCATCAGCTACCGATCTCGATGGGACGCTGCGGGTGAAAATGGAAAGCGGCTTCCCGGCCCTCGGTTTCAAAGATTTTCCGCTGGCAAGCTTACCTACGGATCAGTGGTTCACACTGAGTGTCCAGCTGAATGATTTATTAGAAAATAAGGGGCGGCGACGGTTAGATACCAGCCGGTTGTCAAAGTTACTCGTGCTCGAGCCGACCACTAGTGCTCGAATGATGGTCGACAACGTTGAGCTGGCTTGTGGTCACCCCAGCCGTAAAGGCTGCGGCATACGCCCCCCCGGTGGCGATGTTGACGGATCGCTAGTACCCGTATTGACCACCGACGGTGCTGTAGGCCCGCTGTGGGATCGTGGTATTTGCGGTTACGACACCTTAGTCAACGGCGATTACTGCGGCGATGGCAATACCACCAACCTAGTTACTTGGACGCTGACCGATTCCGGCGACCCAGAAATTGGCACCGCACTTATGGTCAACTACGCCAACAGCGGTGCCGATGGCCTGGTGTTCTTTGGCTCAGCCGGCGGTGTCGATCTCAGCGATTTCGTTAAGGGTGGCAAAGTCATCTTCGATCTGCGCTTGCCCGCGGCCACCGTCGCCTCGGGTATGGTCTACAAGGTGGACTGTTTCTACCCCTGTGGCACGGGCGACCAGCAAATCGATCTGTCAGATTACGAGGCCGACACCTGGCAAACCTTCGAAGTGCCTGTGGCACAGTTGGTGGGCTCCGGCCTCGACGTAACGTCAGTCAATGCAGGTCTTGTGTTGTTCCCCACTTGGGGTGATCAGCAGGGTCTGTCTTTTGAAGTGGCCAACATACGCTACGAAGCCGAAGGTTCGGGTGAGCCCGAGATACCCTCGGCCGTTGTATTTGCTGACAGTGTCGTTGATGGACGCTGGGAAGAGGGCATTGCCGCCTTCGACGAAGCAATCGATTACGGCGAGTGTGTGAATGACGGGGGCGCAGCTTGCCCAAGCGTCGATTGGGAGCTCGTCGAGGTCGAAGACCGCGGTGAGGTACTGCAGGTGAGCCACGGTGCCGACTTCGCTGGGCTGTTCTTCAAGACGTCCTTGGGCGCCGACATGACCGATTACGCCGAGGGTGGGTTGCGTTTCGATATTCGCGTGCTCAACGCCGGCACTAATACCAGTGGTTTCGTCATGAAGGTCGACTGCTTTTTCCCTTGTGGTTCTGGTGATCAGCCTCTAGGGGAGATAGGCCTCGAGGGCTGGCAGACGGTTCAGGTCTCGGTAGCGCAGCTGGTTTCAGGTGGCTTAGATTTGTTTCAGGTGAACACAGGTTTAGTGATCTTCCCAGCCTTTGGTGAAACCGACGGTGTGGTTTATCAAATTGACAACATTGAGTGGCGTGCCGATGACACGCCCCCTGTGCAGGCGCAAGAGCAGTTGGTGTTCTCAGACGGTGTGGCCGATCCAATGTGGGATCGAGGCATAGCAGGCTTTGACGAGGCGATTTCCTATAACAGCTGTGTCGGTGCTGGCGGCGCAGGGTGCCCCAATTTAGGTTGGGAGCTGGTGGTTGATGAGGCCGAGGGTCGCGATCAAGTACTAGAGATTACCCACGGCGCTCAGTTTGCTGGTTTGTTTTTCGAATCATCACAGGGCCGTGATCTTTCAAGCTTTGCTCCGGGCTTTCTGGCCTTCGACATCAAAGTGGTCCAAGAGGGCGAAAATTATGGTGGCTTTGTGATGAAGGCCGATTGCTTCTTCCCCTGCTCTTCGGGAGATCAGGAGATCGGCAATGTTGGCCTCGACGGTTGGGAGACGGTGAAGGTGCCAGTGGCACAGCTCGCCGCGGGTGGCTTGAATTTGACCCGAGTTAATACGGGCCTCACCATTTTCCCGATCTTTGGGGAAACTGAGGGAGTGGTCTATCGGCTTGATAATGTTCGGTGGGTGGTTGAATAGTCACAACCTCCACTTTATCGTGATTTTAGACCGTCTTATCGTAGACTAATGCGTTTACGGTGTGAGATCGTCCATTATGACAGCCAATAACAAAATGCCCACGGGCGCTCGTTGAAATCAGAGGAACATAAAATGAAAGCAATTTCCCCAAACGCGTTTTGGCGCCGCCTAGCTGGCCCTGCCCTCGTCACGGCGAGCATGCTGGTCAGTAGCGCAGTGTCCGCTACTACTTTAAATGGTGCCTACTGGAATTGGTTTGACTTAGCTGGTGGTGCTCCGGGTGGGTATGTTTCTGGAGGAGTTTGGGCTGAGCTAGCAAAGGCACCGGCTTCACAGACTGGAGATCG
>ENA-OQVM01002244-OQVM01002244.1-marine-metagenome-genome-assembly--contig:-NODE-2244-length-23037-cov-6.214503_pt1 | contig 23037 bp, 18 predicted proteins | sample MGYA00237776_ERZ505498 | MGnify/ENA primary metagenome ERZ505498 (study PRJEB26159, sample SAMN06265151) | marine metagenome | isolation source: Helgoland LTER site | place: Germany:Helgoland, sampling... | reverse complement strand
CCAGCTCGCTAGCTTCGACTTTGACGTCAGTCAGTTCAAAACTGTCTAGCAGATGTCGCGCCAGTTCGGCACCGCTGCCCTGGCTGCAATAGCGATCAGCCGGCTCGCTGTATTTCGCGAGAACCCTCCTTACCCAAAATCCCGGGAGGATAATGCCGGCGAGCAGCGCTGCGATGAGAAGTATCCAGATCATCTGAGAACCTGATTGAGGGCTGAGGGCCTTTGGAGGCTCAATTTACTATGAACTGTGGGCCAACGGCAACAGAAGTCGTCTCTAAGTCGCCTAACAATGCCGTTAATCTGCGAGGTAATAATTCTTCCTATACCCCATTGTAGTTAGCGTGTGGGAGGGTACAAATTTCGATCAAATATTGAAAAGATGTTCCTAGAATACTCATTGCAGAGTATGTAAATAACAATGACATTGACACTGTAGTTACGGGTACTCTTTAGACGATCTGAAATCCCTGATCTGCTAATAACTAATACTTCCCCAACTGTGCTCCAAAGCATCAAGTTATCGGTAATCACGCTGAAAGCTGTCGATCTTTTTCGCTAATACGTCGCCCAAAGTTCATGAAATTCGGTACGAGGGCGGCGCCGCTGGTTCTGGCGGGGTTTTTTGTATTCAGGTTGTGTTACGCCTTCTTGCGTCGTGCAAGACCTAGACCTGCCAAACCAAGCCCTAAGAGAGCTAAGGAGCCAGTCTCTGGTACTGCGGTAATAGAAACTATGTGACCAAGGAAGGAAGCATGGCTCGATTACCAAGACTTTATGTTCCCGGGTGTTCACACCACATTATTCAACGTGGTAACAATCGGCATGCTTATTTTTATACAGTAACAATCCCACGTCACCGTAGCCCCTCCCGCCCCTCTAAAGGATTATCAGGCACACAATTACTCAAGAGGCGCCTTGTGTCAGTCTGATGGTAGACGAAATGGTAGACGTGGATGTGCCTTTGACAATGAACTGAAGGGCTGTCAACATCAGTAAACACAAGGCTCAAGGGTGTTGCAGGTGCCTACCTAGGGCACTCAGAGGATTGGTTCAAACCCCTGTTCGACAAAATGCAACGCATTTTGGACGCCGCAGGCGGTCCCCAGGACTTGCTATCAGACTTCAGTCTGATAGCGATCACTAAACGCAAAGTGTTTTGGACGCCGCAGGCGGTTCGCAGGACTTGCTATCAGACTTCAGTCTGATAACGATCACTAAACGCAACGCATTTTGGACGCCGCAGGCGGTCCGCAGGACTTGCTTTCAGACTTCAGTCTGAAAGCAATCAATCCCGACTCTCCCAGCACCAAACCAACCCCGAACCAATGGAAAAGTTCTTATAAGCCCCCGGCAAATCCAACATTGGTTAAAAAATAAGCAATACGGCCCTAATTTTCTAATTTTTTAGAATTTTCCGATGGGTTTATCAGCTATGTCGGCACCACTACTTTGCCAGTGGAATCCCCTTCCGCTAAGGGTGTGGTTTTCTTGGCCGTAGTGGCTCTGATGATTCTTTCAATCATTTGGACGCCTAAAAAGTAAGCTAGGGCTGAGAATCAGATAGTGGAGGTTTTAAATACCTCCTTCGAGGCAACCCTGTTAACGCAGGTTTTTTTTATGCCCGATAATTAGCCTTTTACAAACCCACCTAATAAAGTACCTACACAGGTACCGTAATAATCTCACGTCACCGTAGCCCCTCCCGCCCCCCAATAGTGAACGACTAAATACTGATTTAAGTAGCGTTGTGCTTAACCTATAGCCTCCCCGCAACTAAAAAACGCTTAGTTATGGCACATTAAGCAATACTGGCTGGAACTAAAAAGCATATTCTTTTACACTCCGCGTATGCCATCTCCTATTTTTCTTCTCGCCCTAGGGCCTCTATCCGTTATTGTTTTTTTATTATTAGAGCAGTCACGAAAAACGCCTAAAAAGACTCCATTTAAGCGCTTAAGAGTATTTCTAGTCATTGCGCTATTAGGGCTAGCGGTGACAACCTACGCCAACAGTCATTTACTTATCCCACTAGTCAGTATCTTCTCACCATTTGAGATAATGAGTGTTTCAAGCATCGGCATACCACTTTATCTCAATATGATTATAAGTTTCTTATTAATCGATTTATGCCAATATTGGGTACACCGCTTGCATCATAAAATCCCTTTTTTATGGCGCCTACACCGACTGCATCATTCCGATAAAGATGTCGACGCATTGACGACCTTTCTTCATCATCCAATAGAATACTTAACTACATTTTTAATTAGCATCATTTTATTCATTCTATTTGATATACCCATGATTGTTTTAGTCCTATATTCAACCATATTTTCTGTGCATGCCGCTTTTTCACACACAACCTTAAAAATAAACCGGCAGCTTGAAAGATATTTGGGCTACGTGATTGTCACGCCCAGTATTCACCGTGTTCACCATGCCTTAGCCTTTAAAGAAAGTAATAGTAATTTTGGGCAAGTCTTTTCTTTTTGGGACCGTCTATTTGCTAGCTATATAAAACCAAGCACAACAAAAAAGGCCTTGGTCTTTGGTATTAGCAAAGAACAAGGCCCCGTAGCATTATCGATAAAAAGTCTTCTAATAAATCCAACTAGAAACTAATAGGATTCATTAAAAATGGGTTTAAGACTTTACGGCTCATTCGCCCAACAATCATAGCCGCTGTTATATTCACTTTTTCCTAGAGGATAATCGGAACCTACCACACGGTCGTTATTACAAGTTCCCATCCAATTTTCACCGAATTTAAGTGACGTTTTCTCAAGAGAGTTAAGGGTGATATAGGGTGAAAAGGCACTTTGGGTATCAGATGACCTAAGAGAATAATCTACACCTATGGTGCTATGCGCTGCGCCGAAACCAGCACCAATAAAAACACCCTTCCTTAAGTCCCATCCCACTGACAGCTCATTTTGAGTTGATGCATCCCCATCAAAATATTTGGCTCTTATTGCACTCAGCTTTAATTCCTCCAAATTAATTGAAAAGGAAATGTCGTGCCCGTTTACTCCATCTAAACTCAGCTCATCACTATTTATGTCCATATAATTATTCAGCGGGCTCAGGCTAACCACCAAATCTACATTCGTTTTTCTGTGACCCACAACGACCTCAGGTACTTTACTACCCGAACCCAAGGTCCACTTGAGGCCGCCATAAACTTCGTTGACTGCTTTAGAATCAATACTCACGATAAAAGCACCATTACCAGCTAAAGAATATTGCGACATGAAAAGACCCATAAATATAAAGGCTGCACTAATTAATTTTTTCATATATAAAAATGTCCTAGAATTTTTTAAGTTGTATTGATATATCGACACTGTCGACTGAAGATGCAGCGACTGGGAGCAGGATAGCGCACTATGCATTTAACCGGTTCATCATGCTTCTATATCTGACTGGGCGCAACACTATCACGGATGGGAGCCATATCCTATAGGTTTCCGAATAGTCCGTAGCCAAGCTACTTATGCAAACCCAGCTAAAAAGTACCTACGCAGGAACAGTAACAATAGCGAATGACAAAAGACCCCTCCCGTCCCCTCTAAAGGATTATCAGGTACAGAATTACTCAAGAGGCGCCTTGTGTCAGTCTGATGGTAGACGAAATGGTAGACGTGGATGTGCCTTTGACAATGAACTGAAGGGCTGTCAACATCAGTAAACACAAGGCTCAAGGGTGTTGCAGGTGCCTACCTAGGGCACTCAGAGGATTGGTTCAAACCCCTGTTCGACAAAATGCAACGCATTTTGGACGCCGCAGGCGGTCCCCAGGACTTGCTATCAGACTTCAGTCTGATAGCGATCACTAAACGCAAAGTGTTTTGGACGCCGCAGGCGGTTCGCAGGACTTGCTATCAGACTTCAGTCTGATAACGATCACTAAACGCAACGCATTTTGGACGCCGCAGGCGGTCCGCAGGACTTGCTTTCAGACTTCAGTCTGAAAGCAATCAATCCCGACTCTCCCAGCACCAAACCAACCCCGAACCAATGGAAAAGTTCTTATAAGCCCCCGGCAAATCCAACATTGGTTAAAAAATAAGCGATACGGCCCTAATTTTTCTTGCTACGGATAGTGCCGTAGGCGCAATAAAGGCCTGATAGCAGATGCTTAGCAATGTGAATCGCCACTAGTTAAGTAGACACTTCCCAGTCTCACTTTCAAACCGTCGCTCAAACTCTCTCGGCGACAATAAATTGTTCGCAGTGTGACTGCGCAATTTCACACCTCAGCTTGACCGGTGAAGGCAAGAATCATGAGTCTACATCTTGGGTGTGATTCACAATAAACCACCAGGCCACCATCAACACGGCCATTAGGCAACGCTAAAAAATACAGCTACACTGGCATTTAAGTCTAAATAAGAGTGTGCTTTGATATCATCTCGAACAGCCGCCCTGCGCAGCTATAGTCAACTAGCACTCATTATTGTCGCAGCAGGGGCAATTTACCCCCTGCTCTACCTGCGGCAAAATTTCGAACTGTCGATACTCGAAGCCTTTAATATCAGCCAAACCCAACTGCGCTACTGCAGTTCTATGCTCGGCTTTATTTTTATGATCACCTACATTCCCAGTGGCTGGTTAGCCGATCGCGTCTCGTCACGCAAATTGCTTGCCTACTCGCTCTTGGCCACTGGACTACTGGGCATCTGGTTTTCCACCCTGCCTTCCTACAGCTCCCTACTGATTATTTACGGCGCCTGGGGATTGGCTACAGGTCTAACTTTCTGGTCGGCACAGATTAAGTTGGTCACACTGCTGGCCAAGAAAGATCAGCAGGGGCGGTTTTTTGGCATTCTCGAAGGTGGTCGCGGTCTGGTGGAGGCGTTTTTAGCAACAGTGGCGGTGGCACTTTTTGCCTATGTGCTCAGTCAAGAATCCAGCTCAATAACCCTGGCCCTCAAGCAGGTTATCTATCTCTATGTCGGGGTATTGTTGGTTATTGCGCCCCTTGCCTATTGGCTTCTCGATGATCTGGAAACAGAGCCGGGGGAAACCGTTGAGAGGGACAAGAGTTCTTTTAGAAACGATCTCAGGGCGGTGCTTAAACGCCGTGAGATATGGCTCTGCGCCATTTGTATCGCCTGTGGCTACCAACTGTTTTATGCCACCTACTCTTTTTCGGCTTACCTGCAACAGCACTTTGGACTGACTGCCGTGATGGTCGGAACCATCACCGTGGCCAAGTTGTGGATGAGGCCTATAGGGGGAATAGCGGCGGGATTTATTGGCGACTGGGTGAGCCCTGAAAAAGTGCTCTCTATACTGCTGGCCTCCGCCTCGATCGCCCTGGCCATGATGGCTTTTTTACCGGCCAGCGCCGCAACCCTGCTTATGTTGGCGGTGGTGCTGCTGATTGGTTTATTAACCTATGCTGTGCGCGGGCTCTACTGGGCGACATTGGGCAGCTGTGACGTACCGAATAATATTAAAGGCCTGGCTATAGGTACTATTTCGATGATCGGTTACTTTCCCGAACTCTACCTGCCCCTGCTCAGCGCCTCACTAATAGAGCAGTATCCCGACGGTCTAGGCTATAAAATCTATTATTTGATCCTATCGGTATTTGGACTCTTCGGCGCCTATGCTGCCTACCTGCTGGCGCGACCGAAAGTCTGATTTAAAGCTCAGCCAGGGCTATCTCCAGCCAGTCCATTCGAGCGCTATACCAAGACTTTAAATGATCAACTTCCTCCTGATAGGTATCAAAAACAACCGGGTTGGGCCACACAGCAAGACCAATCGTCCCCCACTTATTGTTATTTTCCTGCTGCGCCCACTGCAACTGCTCAGCATAGTCGTCGATTTTATTGACGATAAAATCTTGGTTCTGCCTAAAGTATGAAAATCGAAGCTTAACTTTCTCTACAAAGGCGGGATCTTGAAAAAGGCGCTCATACCAGGGATGGAATTTAACCCAAAAGCCGTCGGAGTACTCGGCAGGAGAATAATCCACATTGCCAAAGGAGAGATCAAAGTCCCAGAGCGGCCCCATATTGATCTTTTCACCGGGCATATGATTGACGAACATGCTGGACCAGGACTGTGAATCGGTATTCTTAGTAATCTCATTAATCAGATACCAATCGACAAAGCTATCCAAATCAATGTACTTGGCGTAGCCCGCGGTGGCACTGCGATAATTAGGGCCATAGAGAGCTGTTTCAAAATCCTCCAGCAGATCCTTGATATAGGTATACTCAGCGCTACCCAATTCGAGATTGGGCTCTTTAATATTGATTAAAAATCGATCCGTTATAGTGCTGTCAAAATAGACATCATCCGGGTCTAGCCGTTCCAACTGATCCAGTTCCAACAGGTAACCGGTATCCCCCAGCGCCACACGATTATCACTTTCTTCGACCTTTTGGGTGATAGTGTAGGTGCCGTTGTATTGGTCGTTGATATAGACCTCAGCAAAGCGTCCCTGAGGCGTCCAGTCTAAATGACTCAAATAACCCATTTCAAAAGTGATCTTGTTGCGCAGTAGGGTTTTATCCGAGTACTCAGCGAGAAACAGCCATTTTTTATCATTGGGCATACCCAAAAACTCGGCCTTGTCATCCAACTTCATCTGGAAAGGTTTCTTCGGGTGGAGGTACCATGTTGAATTACCTCGGCCGCGAATTTTCATTTCGCTGTCGGCCAGGTCAGCGAAGTTCCGGCCGCCATCAATTGAAACTGCACCGGCGATATAGTCATCCTTTGACTCAATTGGCGCAAAACCTTCGGTCTCCAGATAGATAATCGGCAGACCGGTAAACTGGGTCAGATCGACGCTGTAGTTCGCGGTAACACCCTCGGAATTAGCCACCGTATAGACAACAGTGTCGGTAAAGTCATTGACTGAGGTGTCGCTCTCTTGAGCCACCCCACCGATGGTGACAGAACTGCCGGTAAACGCGTAGCTGGCCATCAGGCTAGTGACCGGGGTATTGGTTTCGACACGCCCCGAGAACAGACCGCCCTCGCCTTCACTGAGTACAATATCGGCTTCCAATTCAGTATTATTGGCCACGACAAAAGAAAATTGGCTGATGCTTGGGGCCGCAACAGGGTCTGTAGGGGGGTCTTCAACAGGCACTCTCTCGTCGACAGTACCTGAGGAGGAACCACCGCCACAGGCGCTGAGTAAGAAAAGGAAAGTTACTAACAAAATCTTTTGATACACAGGCTAAAACCCTCTTTGAATTATTTTTATTGGGTGAAGTGCGGACTATAACAGGCCCTTGTACGTATTGAATAGCTGATTGAATAGCTGATTGGCTCACGGACAAAAATAGAGCCTGCCAATGATCATCGGACAGCCCCAGTGGCTCAGCCTCACCCCTAAGACGTTTTGCGTTATACTGCGCGGCGACAGTACGTTCCCTGAAATGATAGGCGTTGATATAGCAGCACAGAATCAATCACGCTAAGATCAAGATGAGCATATAACTCAAAACAACCGCCTCATTCGCCTCGCAGTCAGCAACAGGATAACGCCTATAGCCGCAGTAGCAACGGACTCGGCAATTATAAAAATTATAAAAAAAGAGACTAATTATTCGTTATGGCCAATAAAAAAACGGCAACAACATTTAGCTTGCCGGCCGAAAAGCCCTCATTAATGACTGTACTTGCACCACTGATGATTATTGCCTTTCTGTTATTTTCCCTGCTCCGGCCAGACTACGCCAGCGACCTCTTTAACCGCATGGGCGACTTTATCACCAGCCAATTGTCGTGGTATTACATCAGTGTGATGAATTTCTATCTACTCTTTATTGTCGGTTTAGCCCTGAGTAAGTTCGGTAAAATCCGCTTGGGTGGCGACCATGAAAAACCGGAATTTAGCAATTTCTCATGGCTCTCAATGCTCTTTGGTGCCGGCATAGGGATTGGCATTTTATTCTGGAGTATCGCCGAACCCCTGACCCATTTTCAAAACAACCCCTTTATGGGCGAGGCTCGGGCACTGAGTCCTGAGGCAGCGCAAATAGCTATGCGCCTGACCATTTTTCACTGGGGTCTGCACGGCTGGGCGCTCTATGGTTCCGTGGCACTTATTCTGGCCTATTTCGCCTACCGCAAAGGTCTGCCGTTAACCATTAGTGCCAGTCTCTACCCGATCTTGGGCGACCGTATCTACGGCCCTATAGGCAAAGCCGCGGACCTGCTGGCGGTATTGGGCACGGTGTTTGGTGTGGCCACATCTCTGGGGCTCGGCGCACAGCAGATGAATGCCGGACTCGCCACTCTAACCGGCATCGAGGTGAATACCGGCACTCAGATACTGCTTATTATCGGTATTTCGATTATTGCTACCCTGTCGGCACTCACTGGCGTCAATCGCGGTATCCGTATACTCAGCGAACTCAATATGCAGCTGACTGGGGTTATTCTGGCGCTCTTTCTGGTGTTTGGCCCAACCCTCTATCTGCTCTCATCCTTTGCCGGCAACATTGTCGACTACATTGTTAACCTGCCTCGTCTGAGTATCTGGGTGAACAACGACCCCAGTGACCAATGGCAGGGCTGGTGGACCATTTTCTACTGGGGTTGGTGGATTGCCTGGTCGCCTTTCTGCGGTATTTTTATCGCCCGCATATCCCGCGGAAGAACGATTCGTGAATTTGTTCTTGGCGTGCTGCTGACACCCACATTGCTGACGACTTTTTGGATCACGGTGTTTGGCAATACAGCCTTCCATATTGAGCTGTTTGGCGATGGCGGGATTGTTTCCGCAGTAAATACCGAGACCACCAGCGCACTGTTTACGACCATTAACCTAATGGCTATGGGTAAGATTATGGCGGTGATCACCGCGAGCATTTGCACCCTGATGCTGATTACCTATTTTGTCACCTCTGCGGATTCAGCCACTCTGGTGATCTGCACTCTGGTCACTGGCGGTAACCAGAACCCGAGTCCTCTTACACGGATTTTTTGGGGCAGCAGCATAGGCGCGGTTGCCGCGGTTTTACTTTTCTCCGGAGGTTTATCAGCATTACAGACGGCATCGATAGTCACCGCTCTGCCCTTCTCAGTAATTTTGCTTCTGGCCACCTATGGCCTATGCAAATCACTCTATCAAGAAGAGAGCGATGCTGAGACTATCCACGCATTGGCTAGCAAGGCTAAGTAACTAATTCCTATTGACTTTAGAGGGCCCGATTCAAGGGCCCTGAACAGCCAATAGGACCAGAGCCTGATGGAATAGCTGAACAATTAACGTCGAATGTCGAGATAATTTAAGGTCAGAAGATAAATCACCAGCAGGCGCACGGCAAAACTAATCGATGCCATCAGTGTGAAATCGGGGAAAGACGACACCAAGAACATTTGTAAATCTGCCCAGATCAACGCTACCGGCACCATTAGACCAAGAATAGAAACCGATCTCAGATAGCTGTTGGTCATAATTGCGTATAAATAGACACCAGCGAGTACGAGACCCACAAGCAGTCGTGAAATGATCAACTTCTCCAACTCAGCCGGACCCGAATCGCCATCACCATCACCATCACCAAAAATATAGGGTACATAAGTGTTCGGGTAGAATTTTAACAGCAGTACGCGTGATAGAACGAGTCCCATAACCACCATAGTGCGGATGAGAATTCGCGTTTTAAGCTTTTCCCATAGAGACGTCTCTATTTCGACATGCGCCTGCAGAGCAAGCAATTCCTCTTCTGAAATAGTATTCATGAGGCCTCCCCGAGCAATGATTAGATATTTGTTATTATTTTTTTAGTCAGGTTACTAATAACTTAGGTGACGATAATTTACAGTCTAGACCTATGTAAGTTCCTATAGATTGTGCAGAACATTAGTTGAGCCTTAAAAACGGGTTACAGTTGCAGCCACTCAGCCCTAGCAGTACAGTAGCACCACATCTAAAGCCCAGATTAAACAAACCCTATCCCATGCCTTGTTTCTGAGCACTAAGCTCTTGGGTAGGCGCAACCAAAGGAGACAACAGGGTGATTATCGACGTCCGAACCCTAGAAGAATGGAACTCAGGCCACTTAGCCTCGGCACAGCATTTAGAGCTACAGCTGGTTGCCGGCAGCATTGAGCAGCTGGCTCCTGACAAAGACCAACAACTCTCCCTCTACTGCCGCAGCGGCAATCGCTCCGGTCAGGCGAAAACCCTGATTGAAGCTATGGGTTACACCAATGTTACCAATGCCGGAGGCGTTGGCGATGCCAGTGTTTTACTCAATGAGGCGATAGTCAGGTAAAGAAGAGTCAGGTAAATGAAGAGTCAGGTAAATGAAGAGTCAGGTAAATGAAGAGTCAGGTAAACAAGAGCCCGGTAAAAAACAACCCGCAGCCCCACCGAGATTGTCACTCAAGTAATTTTTCGAACTCGGCAACGGGTACTGGCTTGCTAAACAAATAACCTTGAAATAAAGGGCAACCGAGGTTTTTAAGAAAGCTGCATTGAGCCTCGGTTTCAACGCCCTCGGCGATCACCCTGATACCCAGACTTTTGGCCATAACAATAATCGTCTGGACGATAATATCGTCGCCCTCGGTGAGGCCTATATTGCGTACAAAGGATTGATCCATTTTCAGCTGCGATAGCGGCAGCTGGGTCAAATAAGATAGCGACGAATAGCCAGTGCCAAAGTCATCCAGGGCAAACTCCACCCCGGCCCGCTTCAGTTGATGCATTTTTTCGACAGTTTCACTGGTATTGTCCAAGATCACAGTCTCGGTGAGCTCTAGTTTTAACGAACTGGGAGAAATATCGAACTTGGCAATGGCCTGTAAAACCGTTTCAACAAAGTCGCTCTGATGAAACTGCCGCGGACTGATATTGATCGCGACACTGAGCCAGCAGGTGCGCGTATCACTCTGCCAGCGTTTGAGCTGAGCGCAGGCATTGTCCAACACCCAGCGGCCGATTGGCAAGATCAGACCCGAGGCCTCCGCAAGTGGAATAAAATCATTTGGCGATACAAATCCCAGCTGTGGATGTTCCCAGCGAATAAGCGCCTCAGCACCTACAACGCTGTGCTCGCTATCTACCTGAATTTGGTAATAGAGTTCAAACTGCTGATCCTGAACCGCCCCATGCAAGGCATTAGCCAACTGAGCCTGCAAAGTTACCGTCTGCTCCATCGCCGGATCGAAAAAACACATCTTATTGCGACCCGAGCTTTTTGCCTGGTACAGCCCTATATCAGCCTGTTTAAACAGCTCTTCTACGGGTATTTGACAGTGGCTGGCAATCGCTACACCGATGCTGGCGCCGCCGTGTATCTCCTGCTCATCGAGCCGGTAGGAGCTATTCAGGGTGGTGAGGATTTTTGCCGCAACCACTTCGACCTCCGCTTTTGCGGTCTCAACATTGAGGTCTAAATTTTTCACCACAACGGCAAATTCATCGCTGCCAATCCGCGCAACGGTATCGTCACTGCGCATACAGCGACGCAGCCGCCGGGCTGTCTCCATAAGAATTCTATCCCCCAACTGATGACCCAGAGCATCATTGATATCTTTAAAGTTATCCATATCGACGAACAGTACGGCGAGGGTTTTGCCATGGCTTTCACCAGCGATCAACGCTTGAGCCACGCGCTCAATTAGAGCTCGACGATTGGGCAGATGAGTCAGTGGGTCAAAAAAAGCCAAGCGGTGAATCGCATCCGCGTCCCTCTTGGTTGCGGTGATATCGGAAAATGAAAAAACATAATTGGTGACTCGGCTTTTAGCGTCACGAATGGCGGTGATAGCAATTTGTAGTGGAAACGCATCGCCGTTTTTACGCTTATCCCAGAGCTCTCCCTCCCAGCTCCCCACAGCCTCAATCCTTCGCCACATGTCGGCATAGAACTGCTCGCTCTGAACATTTGATGACAATAAACTGGGCTCTATACCAATCAGCTCACGGGATTTATAACCGGTGATATCCAAGACTTTCTTATTGACGCGCAGGGTTTTGATTTCTGCATCGGTGATAATAATCGCGTCTTGACTGTTAAAGGTAATCGCCGAGATGCGCAGTTCTTCAATATTCTTTTTGTGCTCAGTGAGATCCCGGACAAAGCCATTAAAGAAATATTCCCCATGGCGCTGTAGCACAATTACGGCGATTCCCACTGGTATCTTGGCACCGTCTGCGCGCAAGGCATTGATTTCAAAGCGACGATAATTTTCCTTGCCCACCCCCGCCACAAGAAATTGCTGCATCAGCTCGCGGATAACCAGATGTTGATGAGGGGGCAGTATCAATTCAATGATATCGCGGCTCTGTGCATGCTCAGAAGAGTAGCCAAATATGCGCTCAGCCTCGGCATTCCAATAGATCACCCTGCCATGCTGATCAAGATTAATCACCCCATCCAGCGCCCTATCGAGAATCTGTCGTGACAGCAATTCAGACTCATTGCGCATCACCATTTCATCTTCAAGAGTGGCGGCGCCCATCTCCACTTGCGTTTCTAAACGGCTATTTTGACTCAGCAGCAAGCCCGCAGAGTTTTTCGACCGCTGTAGATGTCTGCGCAATTCAATCTGCTGAACAATGGCACGGCTAAGTACTGTCAGGGCCGCCCGCTGGGCCTCGGATAGCTGCCGTGGCACATAGTCGATCACACAGAGTGTGCCCAGGGCATGGCCATCCGAGGCCATTAGAGGCGCGCCGGCATAGAAGCGAATTTTCGGGCCTTCCAAAACCAGTGGGTTGCCGGCAAAGCGCTCGTCGAGCTCAGTATCAGGCACTTCCAGCAGACTGTTGGGCTGCAAAATAGCATGGGCACAGAAGGCAATATCCCGAGAGGTTTCAGTAATATTGAGCCCGACCCGCGACTTGAGCCACTGCCGCCGCTCATCAATCAATGAGATTAGCGCGATGGGCGCCAGACAGATCTGCGCTGCCAGCACCGTTAACTCGTCGAATTCTTTTTCTGCTTCAGTATCGAGAATATTCAGCCCGCGGAGCACGCTGAGACGATCGGCTTCATCAAAAGGTATATCCGCTGCCATGGTTATTCAGGCCTTAAGTGACTGATAATCAGCGAGGTTGCCACGACACTAACAGTACGCGACCCTCGTTTTAAGTAACATTCAGCTTCAGTTGGCTCTTGCTCTTCTTAGTGCCCCGCACGCTATGCTGCGATCAATCAATCGATTCTCTCGCCCCCAATGAGAATAGATTTAGGCCTATACAGATACTCACGCGGAAAACGCCATCAACAGCAGGTAAGCTGAGATAAAAATATTATTAAGGCTGACTTAAAATAGGAAAGGGTTAATCACAGGGGCTTGGCTAGGAAGCTCAAAAGAAGCAAAAAACGGAAGCAAATAGAGGGGAACAAAAAGGCCAGGTAAAAGAATCGATAAAAAGGACAGGCAAAAAAATGCCCGAGCCGCGATGGCTCAGGCATTGTCTAAACGGGTGATTTGTGCGGTTTAGATTCTCACGTAGGTTTGAGTAACAACAGCGCCGTTCATCTCAAACGATTGGCTCATATGATTATCATCGATCATCTGCATATTGAGCGTAAATACGCTGCCCGCTTGACCTTCAATAGAACTGGTTATACCGGTCTCGACAACATGGCCCGCGGGGTCTACTTGCAGAGAACCAAAACCAAAGTGCTTAACCGCTTCACCATCCGCTAACAAACTTTGGAAAAAGATAAAGTGGCCGCCACCGATAAGCTTCATTTCAACGAAATCTGTCCAGTCGTCCGCCTCAGAGGAGCGGCTTTCCAACTGCCACAGACCATCAAAGATAGTGGTTTCCGTGGAGAGGGTTTTCCACTGTTCAACCATATTGACGCTGCGCTCTCCGTATTTCATGCCTTTCAGACTCTGGGTAAAGCCCGCCTCTGTTGGCGTAATGGTCAGGTCAAAACTCAGGTCTTTAAGTCCACCGTCCTGATTGGCGATCGGCGTTTCCACCAACACACCGTCAACCCAGTGGGTGTAGCCAGTGCCAGCATCCACTTTATCGGTGAGATCATTGTAGAAGGCAAACATAAAACGGTCTTGGCTGTAAATTTTCATTTGATCACGGAGATAGCTGGATACTTCGCCGTCTTCAGTAACATCCACGGAGATCAGAGCATAGGCACCATCGGCCAGACCTGGCGTTGAATCAACCGCAGCGACGGTGGGCTCAGAAACGCTCTGATTTTCAGAGCTACAGGCGGCCAGAGTGGCCATTAGGCCAATCAGTAATAATTTTTTCACAGTCATGCGGTTGTCCCCTTAAGGCTATTCTTCTATTACAGCACCTAGGCACTGCTGAGTTTGACCTAATGGTACATCAGCATTGGTCGAGCATGGTGCCGCAGTATCCGCTTAAACCCGCCAACACCTCCGCTCAGCGTATTTTTAGCCTGACTGCCGCTGCACCTCTAAAGGCGCTAAACTATTCGCCAAACTATCCGCTAAACTTATCCATCCACCTTCACCGGTAATATCCCACTTTTTGTTAGAGGCAATATTATGACCAGCGCCACCACTGAACTCGAAGCCGCAACCTTTAGAAAGTTATTAGAGCATTTGGACAACAACAAAGATGTGCAGAATATAGATCTGATGATACTGGCGGGATTTTGCCGCAACTGTCTCGGCAAATGGTATCTAGCAGCGGCACAGGAACAGAACATTGATCTAACCCATGACCAAGCTCGGGAAGCGATTTATGGCATGCCCTACAGTCAGTGGAAGGCTGACCATCAGCCTCCAGCCACTGCAGAGCAACTAGAGGCTTTTGCACAGCGCGGTAAATAGCGTGGTAAATAGCGCGATAAGTAGCTGTCACCCGAGTGACAGCTGTGCGACTAGGTGACGCTATTCGTTGAGGTGGAAACTGGGTGTCGACAGCGACAGAGCCAGTTCATCGGCATCCATGTCTTCGCCAACACCTTCAAACAGTGGTGACGTCAGGTAGCGCTCACCGGTATCTGGCAGCATACATAGAATCACAGTGCCGGGTTTCGCCGTCTGAGCAAGTTGTAGGGCCACAGCAAAGGTACAGCCACCAGAAATACCGGTGAAAATACCCTCTTTTTGTGCCAGCGCCCGAGAGGCAGCAATACCCTCTTCGGCATCAATGGGCACCAGCTGATCAAAGCGCTTAGCGTCGATCGACTGCTGTAGTACCTGAGGAATAAAGTCTGGTGTCCAGCCCTGAATAAGATGGGGCTGAAAGGCCGGATGACTGCCCGCAGGTGAGCCATCCGCGGTGCGCTCTTGCACCCTGCCACTTTTAATCAGCTGAGCATTGCTCGGCTCGCTGAGAATAATCTGAGTCTCCGGGCGTTTTTCACGCAATACCTGAGCCACACCGGAAAAGGTTCCGCCGGTGCCATAGCCGGTCACCCAGTAATCCAGAGCACTGTCGCTAAAATCATTGAGAATTTCTTGAGCCGTGGTATTGGCATGAATTTTTGCATTGGCATCGGTTTCAAATTGACGGGCTAAAAACCAACCATTGGCCTCAGCCAGTTCCGTTGCCTTGAGATAGCAGCCCATGGCTTTTTCCGCTTTTGGGGTCAAAATAACCTTGGCACCCAAGAAGCGCATCAACTTGCGCCGCTCAATGGAGACACTGGTGGGCATGGTGGCAATAAAGGGGTAACCCTTGGCCGCACAGACCATTGCCAAGCCAATGCCAGTATTGCCACTGGTTGCCTCAATCACCGTCTGACCGGGCTTCAGCTCACCGCTGCGCTCTGCCTCTTCGATAATACTGATGGCGAGGCGATCTTTGACCGACCCTCCAGGGTTAAAAAATTCGGCTTTAACATAGAGAGAGACATGAGACGGCGCCAGTGTATTCACTTTGACACAGGGCGTATCGCCAATGGTGTCTAATATACTGCCGTATAGCTGGCCTCGTCCTTGGGTGCTGCGCGCTGCTGTGTCCGTCATAAAAATACCTGCTGTGGTTGTTAGAATTATCTTAGTCCATCTGTACCCAACTGTGTCCAATTGTGCCTAATTGCACAGTTTGGGTAATCATTTATCAGTGCAGGAAAGTTGTCAAGCAAGGTTGGCTAGCAAGGTTGGCTAGCAGCAGGAAAACCAGGCTAGAAATACCGGCGGCAATCCGGAATTATCGAGCAGTACTATTACCACGCAACACACCCACAGCATTCACCACAGATTCGTCCTCGATCCTGACCACTGGCAAAATTCGCTGGCGTATAACATGGGGAAGCAGCATCACACTGCGGCTATATTGATCGTCAAATAGCTGTTTTAAATCGACATAATTGCCATCAATACCTTCCTTAGCTATTTCAATTAATTGAATAACCGGTGTTAGCTCCAATTTCGATTCGCAGACCCGAGTGTAATTGAGCCGGTCATTTATGTTTTTGACCCGCTCAACAATTTCAAGATTACCCGAACGTCGTGCGCAGTATTCAAAAATCGCACCGGACGAATCGGCAATTGCCTCATCTGTCGGGATATTCGCGAGGCTGAGTTTCTTGTGCAGTGCAACCAATTCCGGCATGCCAAGCACTAGCCCTGGAACTTTATCGCTGATCAGCTGACTTATCGACCAGGCCGTCAATATATGGTTCATCTCATAGAGATCGCGAATATCTGCCTCAGACAGTGTTCGCATAAAAAAACCCATCTTCGGCACATTGATAATCAGACCCTCGGCGACCAGTCGTAATAGGGTTTCCCGAACCGGCGTGATACTGACTCGCAGCTCTTCAGCAAGGGTCTCAATATTGAGCCGCTCGCCGGCGACAAAGTGGTGCGAGACAACTGAGGATTTTAAACTGTTATAAACGCGCTTGATGATATTTAAGTTGTCCGACTTGCTGAGCATACTAGTGCACTCCATATAACCACAGTTTTAAAGCAATCACTGCACTCTAAAAAGTAGTAGGCTATTGCAACCCCATTTCAAGGATTCTATCCATGATGCAGGTCAACTCTAGTGACTCAAATGTACTATAAATAATATGAGTCAACCCGCTACAACGAAGTGTACATAAACTAAACTAATCTGCCATGACATAGGAGGGCCGATTATTCTGTAAAGAGTTCCACAGTCGCCCTATTCGTGGGCTATAGAGACAAGTTTTATGCCCTATTACAAAGCAAAAACATTCTTAGTATATTATCCATATCTACTTAACCCTAGCCTAAGTGAGTGACCTAAACTGCTCAGGAGTTTCTTACCTATAATAGGATCATTTTGCTGGGAAACATCTGCTTTACCACACCTTTCGACCGGCCTCCCCCATCCAGCGTTAGTTTCTGTCGCTGTACTTTTGATTGGCAACGGAGCTGTAGCAGATCATTCCAACAGTATGCCGTGCAACGCCCAACTTCAGCCTTCAATTGGTCAAAGAGAAGACAGTCGGAGTATCTAGCGGGTCGCTACTGCGCTATTAAGGCGCTGGCCGCAATAAATCCGCCCAACTCCCTATGGATAATTGATCAGTTGCCGATTCGGGACGACCACAGCCCCCAGTGGCCCCAAGGCACTGTTGGATCAATCAGTCACAGCCACAGCCAGGCCATCGCCATTGCCGCCCCTGCTTCAAATTTTGTCGGACTGGGCATTGATTGTGAAACGGTACTGAGTGACTCAGCTGCCGCCGAAATCGCCCCCTGGGTTCTACACCCTGATGACCTGCATTGCAAAATCGACACTCCAATCGGTTATGGCCCCCTAATTACATTACTATTTTCCGCCAAAGAGAGCCTGTTTAAAGCCTTGGCCCCGGGCCATAAAAGCACCCCGGCGTTTAGCGATTTTTTGGCCTCAGTGTTGGTCTCCAGAGTGACAGCAAACACACTGCGTTTAAATATTGAGATGCGGTTAAACGGACGCCGTGCAGCCAACAGCCCCCTCGAGCTATCCTCCTTCGAGCTATGCTACAGCATTGATCAGGACCTGATCATGACCATGGCACTGCTGAGGTCTCATGTCCCAGAGCTGCTCTGACTATCGCTTTTCTTATAGGGTAAAAAGGCTAGGTCACGTATCTGAAGATATATAGCCAAAATAGATTTCATATAGTTTTTGCTCAACTCTAAAACCACGCTTTAACATGCTGTTTCAGACAGCAGTTACGGTTAAAGGAGTTTTCACAATGGCAGTCGTATCAACAGTATCAAGGAAAAATAACACTACAGAACAGAGCGGCGATGAAATCAAATTCTGCGTTGTGGTTAACCCAGAAGAGCAGTACTCATACTGGCTCAAAGACAGCCCATTGCCTGCAGGATGGGAGGCCACCGGTTTCGTTGGCAGCAAGCCCGAGTGCCTAATAGAGATCGATAAAATATGGACGGACATGCGCCCGCTGACTGTTCGCAACGCTATTCAATCAGGTTCCACATAAATAAGGATGTTCTATGCAGCGCGATATTCGCCAAACGCCACCCTTTATAGAAGCTCAGTGTCTCTACCAAGATATCTGGCCGGCCAATTCCCAGCGCATAGTTGAAGCCCAGCACCTGAACACCTCGCCAGATGGCCGCAGCGCCCTGTTTACCGGGATCTGTGGCAATGAAGCGGGGCAGCCCAGCGCCCAACGCATCTTTCATATCGACCTCCAGAGCAGCTATCTCAGTGCCCTAACCGCAAACTCATGCCCCGAGAAACGACCGGTGTACTCACCCTGCGGCAAGCATATCGCCTTTCTCTCTGATCGCGATGGCGGCGACAACTTTCAACTGTCACTGCTGAATATCAGCAATAGCCTTATTAGCCAGCCCCCTGCGGTCGCAGGCTGGGTTGAAGAGTTAAGCTGGTCACCAGATAGCAGTTCGATACTCTTAACCGTGGCCGGTCACGGCGCCGACAAGGGCAGTGGCCAGGGCGCTGTTCCCAGCCAGCAATACAGTGAACAGCATCCAGAGTGGATGCCCGACGTCAGTGCTGGCGACGAAGGCTACCGTTGGCGGCATCTATGGATCTATGAGTTAGCCAGTAAAAAATTGCGCCGAGTGCCAACCGAAGACACCAATGTGTGGGAAGCCGTCTGGTGTGGCAATTTCAGTATCGCCGCCATAACCTCAGACCAACCTGGCGAAGAGGCCTGGTATTCTGCTACGTTGCAGCACATTCATCCCGACACCGGCGCCACAGAAACGCTCCACAGACCCAGTGCTCAAATCGCCTACCTCTGCGCCTCTCCCTCGGGCCAAACTCTGGCTCTGGTATCGGCCATCAGCAGTGACCGCGGCGTGGTCGCCGGGGATTTAATGACTATCGACATAAAGACTCAAAGTAGCCGTCAGATTAACAGCAACAATGTCGATATAAGTTCCATCCAATGGCTCTCTGAGAACCGGCTTTTAACCGCGGGACAGCGTGGTTTTGACACCGTTATCCTCGACCATCAAACCGCAGATCAAGCTAACCCGAGAGCCCCCCGTGAGCTGTGGCAGAGTAGTGAGATTACTGGCTCTGGGCACTATATAAAAATCTGTAGTCTGAGACCTGGGGACTGCCTGTTTATCGCCGAGGGCTTTAAGCGCGCGCCAGAAATAGGCCGTATCAGCGACGGACTCTATCACCGGATAAAAAGCTTTGATCAGGGATACCAGCGACACACTGAAGTGATTGATAAGATTGAAAAAGTCACCTGGCAAGCCGACGACGGTCTCGATATTCAAGGCTGGTTACTGCAACCCAAGTCAGCGGCACCGCATGCCACAGTGATGGATATGCACGGTGGCCCAGTGTGGCAGTGGCGGCCTCATTGGCTCGGCCGACGTCTGCATATACTGATGTTACTAAAACACGGCTATGCGGTATTTATGCCCAACCCCAGAGGCAGTGCCGGACGCGGGCAAGACTACTGTCGGCAAGTGCTGGGGGATCTGGGTGGCGCCGACAGCCGTGACTGTCTCTCAGGCTTGGATTATCTGGTTGAACAGGGCTTCACCGATGCCAAAAAAGTTGGCCTGATTGGCCACAGTTATGGCGGCTATCTTGGCGCCTGGCTGATCGGCCAGGACCAGCGCTTTGCCGCAGCCGTGATTTCGGCACCGATGATCAACTATATTAGCCAACATCTGCTGTCGAATATCTCTCACTATGTGGAGTTGTTTCTGCAAGATCATTACAAAAATATCCACGGCAAATACCTCCAGCGCAGCCCGATCACCTACGCCCATCAGGTCAATACTCCGACACTGAGTCTCTGTGGCACTCTCGATCGCTGCACGCCCGCCGCTGAGGCGACGCAGTTCCACAATGCACTGTTGGAAAACCGGATTAAATCGGTTTTGGTGAACTATCCAATGGAGGGGCATGGCATTAAGGGTAATCCCGCCATGCTCGATTATTCAGCGCGCATTTTTACCTGGCTGGCCGAGCATATGTCAGCCTCTGCCCGGGACAGTGGAGGCAGCCATCAACAATCAATAGCTGCCTCACAGAAACCCTTTAAAACGGTTTCAGGCTGTAAAACCAGTGTGGTTTAGAGTAGATACGGTTAAGGTAGATAGCACTTAAAATAAACAGCATTTAGGGCTCAAAACCAGCAAGCACTAATAAGCCGACGCGCCCTCTGCCTCTAAGCTGTGGGCCTCATGGCCAACCAGTGCTGGCATAAAGACACAGACCAGACGCAAGTCCTCTTCCTGAGCCACCAGATAATGCGCATCGTTTTTATCCAGCGCATACATGGTGCCGGTCTTTATCTCATAGGACTTGCCGGTGGAGGCTTCCACCACCAAGCCTGAGCCTGAGATGCAATAACAGGCTTCCATATGGTTTTTATACTCCAGTAGCGAACTGGTATTGGCCCGGACAACGGTATCGGTAAGGCTGTAGCCCATACCATCCTTCTCCAGTAAAAAGCGGCGGCTAATGCCATTGCCCCAATTCACTTCACGGTCTGTACGGGTAATATCTTGTAGCTTGCGAATGATCATCTGTTGCTCCTGTTAGAAAATAGAAATACCGTTTAAATAATAGCTAGATCATTTTGATTTATGAGCTGTTCTGTGTGAATACAGTCAACTAGGTCACCGATACTCACAAGACCTCTTTCATAGATGGTCTGATCGGAAATCTTGATACTGAAATGGTCTTCAACACGCACCAACAACCCAACAAATAGCATAGAGTCGAGCACCGCCTTAATCAATGTGCTGCGGCTGATCCGTTCATCGCATTCGGTGCAGAGCAACTCACTCATCTGCTGGCGAATAATCTCTAGGGTGGACTTGTCAGTTACTCTCATGCGATCACCTCCCCCGTACTCTCTTGCTCAGAGAGCTTGACGGAAATAGGTTGCTCCAAACGATCACGATAGATAGCCTTTAACTTGCGACGATCCACCTTGCCGCGCACAGACTTGGGTAATTTATCGACAATAAAGATTTTATCTGGGCGCATATATGGCGGCAGTTTTTCTACCAACCTGAGTCGTAGTTTTGACTCCCGAAGATTGCGGCAACTGGCATAAGGCACGGCAAAAACAACAACAGCCTTATCCACATAAACGCAGGCAACCTCTTCTACACCACTGTGGTCGAGAAGATTATTTTCAATTTCACCCAACTCAATGCGATAGCCGTTGCGCTTAATCATCTGATCGCGCCTGCTGTGATAGCGTAGAAGGCCATTTTTCTCCTGCACCAGGTCACCCGTCGCGTAATACAGGTCCTCTTCGTCGAGCCCAGCAACAAAGCTATTTTTGCGAATTCTGCCATTTCTCACATAACCCGACATCAGCGATTCACCGGCGACAAACAGCTCGCCAACATCACTGTCTGTATCAAATACCAATTTAATTTTGGCAAATGGGCAAGCCATGCCCATGGGCAGTGACTGCTTGCTGGCAAGGTCATCCGCCGTCACCAAGTGACTGATACAGGAGTTGATTTCTGTTGCCCCATACCAGTTATAAAGTCGCGCGCTCTTCACATGGCGCTGGAAATTCACCAGATCAGTTTTGCCAAAGACCTCACCCGCAAAGATAACCACCCGCAAGCAGTCCAGATTGAAAGGACTTTTGCGTTGGGACTCAGATATCAGATTGAGTACCGTGGGCACCGAATACCAGACACTGATCCCCTGCTCTTCAATATACCGAGCAAATGGATAGCCTGAACTGATTGGCCAGTCGGGAATGGCAACCAATGTGGCCCCGGCACTGAGGGTGGCGAAAATATCAAAGGTCGACAAATCAAAGCTCAGAGAGGCTTGATTAGCCACTCGGTCGGCACTGCTTAGATCAGTGCAGTCAACAGCCCAGTCAATAAATGCACAGGCAGCCCTATGGCTTATGGCCGCACCTTTGGGTAGACCAGTGCTGCCCGAGGTATAAAAAATATAGGCAATACCCTCCTTGTCAAACTGTCGACTCACAGCGCCGCTGGCGTTCCGTTTTTCAGAACCATCACTGGCTTCGGCACCCATAAAGTCATCCCAGTGTAAATAAGCGCAAGCTGGATACACCGAGTTCTCACCCTTTTCCCCCACCAATATCACTAGATCTATAGAGTGCAGTTTTGACTCATTTAGCTTTCGGTAATCACATGTGCGACAGATCAGCACCTCAGCGCCAGCGTCATTGAGAATGTAATTCACTCTAGCCGCCGGTGTTGATAGGTCAATTGGAATGAATGCTGAACCCTGTTCGACACTGCCAAAAATACTGATATAGGCTTCCGCTGATTTGGGTAACCAGAGTGCAATTTTCGATCCCGACGTTATCTGTAATCTGTTTAATCCACCAGCAAACTGGGCGGCCAGATTCTGAAGTTCTTTGTAAGTGAATGAGGTGCCCGACACCTGTAGGGCAGTATTATCGGGATAGGTAACCCCTGACTGAGTTAGATACTTTTTTAGATTAGACACAACTTCCTCATCGATTAATTTTGTTATGAAGCACAATTCTATGAATCGGAAGTTTTCAAACAATCAATATACAGGGTCTATTGGGGCAACATTTTTGATCAATTTAAAGGCATCAGAATAAATAACCTTTAGATAAAGTTTGTCCGAGAAAACTGCTGTTCCTACTATGCCTACCTAAGACGCAATCTCAGTACCACCAAGCCTAA
>ENA-OQVM01002242-OQVM01002242.1-marine-metagenome-genome-assembly--contig:-NODE-2242-length-23063-cov-5.674498_pt1 | contig 23063 bp, 25 predicted proteins | sample MGYA00237776_ERZ505498 | MGnify/ENA primary metagenome ERZ505498 (study PRJEB26159, sample SAMN06265151) | marine metagenome | isolation source: Helgoland LTER site | place: Germany:Helgoland, sampling... | reverse complement strand
TGCGACGGCGGCTACGCGGGTGTGCAGCAACACATCAACACCCGCCTTGATCAACACGCGGTCCAATGCCAGCTTCACCGCTTCTGGCTCTAAAAGGATAATCCAGTTTAGCGTTGTCGGGGAGCAGAATGGACTGCAGTCCAGCCCTAAACTGCAGAGCTCGTCTAGGACCAGGTCTGCGACACCACCGACGGCTTTAATTGGTGTTTCGCCTTGTTGAAAAAAACCGCAATAGGCCAGCACGTTTGATGTTGTCGCAGCCCCGCCCAAGAAGCCGTATTTATCGACCAGCAGAACATCTGCACCTTCAAGGGCGGCTCCTAGCGCTGCTCCAATACCGCCCGCACCACCGCCAACGGTCACGTCTGCTTTACACCAACCCGTAGTAGTTCTGTTTACCATAAAAATTTCTTTTGAATTATCAAAATCGACAGTTCCGTTATTTGCTACGGTTCCTGAAGTTATTACTGAAATAGTTTCCTGGGAAGTAGCAAACTGTAAATTTCCGTTCGAATTAAAAGTTTCTATTCCATAAGACATAAGTTAATACCTCACATTAAAGTAAGGAGCGCTAATAGTTTGACTTGCTGTATAGCTCGTATAAGTAACTGTATAAGAATTAGTTCCTCTATTAATTACAAAATTTGTTAAACCAAATTGGGCTGTAGGAATATTTCCTGATATCCATACTTCAAACTCATCATCATTTGAAAAATATATTAGGTCTAGATTACGAATATTATTATCATTGCCATGTAATGACCTGAAGTTCATTTCAATGCCTGGACCTCTTTTTGCTATATAACGAGGAGCGATAGTAATATCAGATTTTTTAGAAATCACCCTATAGTAGGGAATCATCATATCCACCCCATCAGATGAAAAAGATATAGAGGGTTCAAGGAAGCCGCTCATTCGCTCTTCCGATGTTGCAAAAGGTAAATAGGGAAGAGCGAAGATAGTTTTGTTAGCTGCTTTAATTTTTATATTCTTAGCTAAGCCTCGTTTCTCCTCAGAATTCAAAATAATTTCTTTTGCTTGAAGGGCCCAACCCTGATCAGGATTTGCACAAGATGTCATAGAGGTATTTTTAAGATAAATTTTTTGATCAAGCTGACCATACAATTCTAGAAAATTAAATATTAAACTTCTTTCCTTAGAAAATACCATCCCTTTTGACAATGAAATAGATTTATCATCTTTATTTAGATAACCTCCGTCGGCATTAAAATAGAAATCCTTCAAAAAAATCTCTCCATTATTGGAGAACTTAATTTTTCCATTTTCTCTATCCAATTCAGCGCTTTGAGCTCTTAGAAGCCCCTCAGGGAAATCTAATTCTACGCTCCCATCTAAAATTAATTTCTTATCGTCTGTAAATTTAAATTTGTCTGAATTAACTTTTAAATCTTCCGTTTCCTTTACAAGTCCCATTACAGGAAAATAGGATATGCATGATTGTGTGTTGGGTTGAGCTGTCGGAACTAAAACACCATCCACCAGAAACTCTTCATTTGCATGAACAAAAAGTGAAGCACCCAGCAAAATTGGCGCAACATAATTGAATTTCTTCATTCTTATATTTTATACCTCTTAGCTTTGAAAGAGTATTTATAGAAAAGTTCTATTATCCTTTTGAATTAATATACTCTTCAAGCTGGTGAAGGTGGTCTTTACCAAAGAAAATTTGGTCATCATAAAAGAATGTAGGGACGCCAAAAGCTCCGCGATTTACTGCATCAGTGGTATTTGCAATTAATTTGTCTTTACAAGCTTGGGAAGTAATAATTCCTATCAGTGACTCTGCATCTATATTATTTTCAGATAAAGTTGATTTTAAGATATCTAGGTCTGCAAGATTTATATCTTTTTCCCACATGGCCCCCAGGATAACTTCTAAATATCTTTCAAATATGCCCAGTTCTTGAGCCGCAAGAGCTCCTCTTTGGAGCTGAACGGTATTCATAGGAAAACTAGAATTAAATTTAAATTCCTTAAGATGGTGTTGTTTAATGAATCTTTCTATCTCTATGGACTGGTATTTATTTTTGTTTGGTATATCTGCAAAAGCAACAAAAGGGGGCTGATTGCCCGACAGTTTCATAATACCGCCCAGTAAGCAGGGTACGTATTCAAACTCAACACCCGTTCTTTTTTTAAAGTCTGGAATTAGCTTATGGCAAAAATAAGCGTTGGGACTAGCCACATCGAAAATAAAGTCTACTTTCATTTGTACTCACAATTTTGTAAAGTTAACCAAACAATTAAACACTCATATGAAAGATTTTTCAAAATATTCAGCAATAATTATTGGTGCAGGAGATGCAACAGGATCTGCTCTATGTAAAAAATTTGCTGATAATGGCTATAAGGTATGTGCTGTAAGGCGTCCTGGAAATCTCGACAAGTTTAAAAAGCTTAAAACGGATGTCGAGCAATCAGGTGGATGGTTGAAGGTGTTTGGTGTAGATGCAAGAGATGAAGAATCCATACAAAAATTATTTAAAGAGGTTGAGACCGAAATTGCTCCAATAGATGTAGTTATTTTTAATCCTGGAGCAAATGTCTATTTTCCTATAGAAGATACTACTTCAAGAGTATTTAGAAAAGTATGGGAAATGGCAGCTTTTGGTGGCTTTCTAACGGGAAGAGAGGCTGCAAAATATATGAAAAAAAGAAATGAAGGTAGCATATTTTTTACTGGTGCTACAGCTTCAATGAGAGGAGGTTCAGGATTTTCGGCTTTTTCAAGTGCCAAATTTGCACTTAGGGCTGTCTCACAAAGCATGGCTCGAGAATTAGGCCCCCAGGGAATACATGTAGCTCATTTTATAATAGATGGTGCAATCGATACTGCATTTATAAAAGAAAATTTCCCCGATACGTATGCTCTAAAACAAAAAGACGGTATTCTACAGCCTGATGCTATTGCAGATGCATACTGGTTTGTTCACTCACAGCATAAAAGTGCTTGGACACATGAATTAGATTTAAGACCCTATATGGAAAAGTTTTAAAGATTAAACATAAAAAGGAAAAAAAATTATGAATTTAAAAGATAAGGTAATATTTATTTCAGGTGGAAGCAGGGGCATTGGTCTTGCAATGGCGAAGAAAGCGGCACAAGACGGCGCAAAAATAGTTATTGCTGCCAAAACAGCTGATCCGCATCCAAAGCTCCCAGGCACTATTTATACGGCAGCTGAAGAAATAGTTAAAGCCGGAGGCGATGCTCTGCCAATTATTTGCGATATTAGAAATGAAGACAATGTTAGAGATGCTATTAATAAATCTGTTGATCATTTTGGCGGAATAGATATTTGCATTAACAATGCCTCAGCTATTCAGTTAACCAATGTAAAGGATACTGAAATGAAAAGGTATGACCTCATGCATCAAATAAATGGAAGAGGAACCTATATGGTAAGCAAATACTGTTTACCCCATCTTGAAAAAGCATCTAACCCTCATATTCTTAACTTATCACCACCATTAGATATGAGTCCTAAGTGGTTTGCTGGAACAGTGGCCTACACTATGGCTAAATATACTATGAGCATGTGTGTTTTAGGTATGGCTCAGGAGTTTGCTGATAGAGGGATCGCAGTTAATGCATTATGGCCAAGAACTGCAATAGCAACTGCAGCTGTTCAAAATCATTTAGGCGGTGATGAGATCATGCGACTATCAAGAAATGTCCATATTATGGCTGATGCTGCTTATGAAATTTTGACAAAAGACTCAAAAACGTTCACCGGTAATTTTTGCATTGATGATCTAGTATTACACGCCGCAGGAGTTAAAGATTTTACTAAATATGCTAACGTTCCTTTTGCAGATTTAATGCCAGATTTTTTTGTGCCAGATGATACTCCTGTACCTGAAGAGGTTCAGAACAGTTGATTTGAAAGAACAAGAAATAATAGAGTTATCTAGGAATTCTGGATATCCAGCTGTGAAAGCTGAGATATTAAAATTAGAGGCAAGTGGCAGAGAGTATTTCAGAATATATTTAGATAGTAATAAAACTTTGGTTGTTTGTTATCTTGATCCTGAAGTCGGCAATCATAGCAAATTTCTTCATGTTGCAACTTATTTTAATAACTTGGGCATTAATTCTCCAGAGGTTATTTTTTCTGATGCCAGCAAAGGTATTACTATCCAACAAGATTTAGGTGATCAATCTTTAATTGATATAGACATTGATACCAACCAAATACTTCTAATGAAGTCCATGAAAGTTCTTTCAGAAATTCAAGCAGCACATATTCCTCAGATAAAAGAGCTAGACAAATCTTCATTAAAGGATCAGATGAACAGCATGCAAACAATTTTCTTAGCAAAGTTTCTAGGCATTGAGAAGTTGAAAGGATTAGAGAGCTTAGAACTAAAAACATTAGAAATGTTAAACGATCAGCCCTGGATGAATTGCCATTTTGACTATGAGAGAAGAAACCTCATTCTTGATTCAAATGAAAATATAGCTGTCATAGATTTTCAAGATTTATGTATTGGACCAATTGGTATTGATTTAGCTGGAATACTTATCGATCATTACTGTTCATACCCAAAACAACTTATTGAAGATTCTCTAAGCCACTATGTATCAATAATGGAGCTAAATGTTTCAAGTGATGAAGCCTTCGAGTGGGTGAGGTGGGGTGCTATTCAGAGAAATATGAGAATTTTAGGAACATTAAGCAAGCTTTTCACCAAAGATAAGAGAGCATTTAGATTAAAGGACCTGCCAACTATTCTAGATAATTTAATAGAACTTATTCCTCAAGATGAGTTTTTAAATTTAAGAGATGCCTTGGTATCTGAAATTAAACCGAGATTATTAAGAGAGCTAAATACGATATGAAAGCTATGATTTTGGCTGCAGGTTTTGGTAAAAGACTGAAGCCACTGACAAACGATACCCCAAAGCCTATGCTCAAAGTAGGTAATCAATCTTTGATCGAAAGAAACATTCATTCATTAATAAATTCTGGCTTTGATGAGATAGTAATTAATGTCTCATACTTAGGAAATATACTTATCAAGCATGTTTTGGATCTCTTTCCCAATAATAATATTCTCTTTTCTAAAGAGTCTGAACCACTTGGAACAGGCGGAGGTATTCAAAATGCTCTTGAGTTACTCGGAGATGAGCCTTTTATGTTGATAAATGCAGATGTTTATCATGATATTGATCTTGCAGCCATAAATAAAATTGTTAAGGTTGCACATCTTGTTGGCGTAAAGAACCCTGAGCACAATCCTCAAGGAGACTTTTCATTAGATGGTGATATTGTTTCAGTTAGATCAGAGGCAAATGATTATACCTGGAGTGGCATATCTGTTATCAACCCAAGCATCTTTAATAAATTAATACCTCAAGAAATGCCTTTTGATATCTGGAACAAGGTTTTAAAACAATTTATTAACAATAAAGAGGTTTCAGCTGAAATATCTGACGGTATCTGGATAGATACTGGCACTATTGACCGCTTAGAACTTGCTAATAAAACCCATAAAGACGAAAATTAACTTATGAATGACTCAAAATATATTATTGCTCCATCAATATTAGCTTCTAATTTTGCAACATTAGGTGAAGAAGTTGTAAATGTTCTGAATGCCGGTGCTGATTGGATTCATTTTGATGTTATGGATAATCACTATGTCCCTAATTTAACTATAGGCCCAATGGTGTGTAAGTCTCTAAGAGACTATGGCGTTAAAGAATTTATTGATGTTCATCTTATGATAGATCCTGTAGATGAGCTTGCACAAAGTTTTATTAAGGCTGGTGCTGATCTTGTTAGTTTTCATCCTGAGGCATCAAAACATGTCCATAGATCTATTCATGCAATAAAAGATCAGGGTTGTAAGGCCGGACTAGTATTTAATCCTGCATCGTCTCTCAATATTCTAGAGAATGTTATTGAGGATCTAGATTTGGTATTGATCATGAGTGTTAATCCCGGTTTTGGAGGACAATCTTTTATTCACAGTTCTTTAGATAAGATATCTCAAGTTAGAAAAATGATTGATGCAACAGGAAAAGATATACGCCTTGAGGTTGATGGCGGCATTAACAATGAGACTATTGGTCTTGCTTCAAAAGCTGGTGCAGATACTTTTGTTGCCGGATCAGCAATCTTCAATACTGATAATTATGAGCAAACTATTAAAACACTCCGCTCTAAAATTCTTTAGTTTTTCGTTTTTATTTTTGTTTACTATTTCTCTTGAAAGCAAGGATACTATTGTTTTACAGGAATACCTTTCAAACATTGAAATAGCAAAAAACTACCAAGATAGAAAGAAAGGCCTTATGTTCAGAGAAAGTCTTGCAGATGATAGCGGCATGGTTTTTATTTGGGATAGAAAAAAAATTCAATGCATGTGGATGAAGAATACTTTGATTCCTCTGAGTGTTGCATATCTTGATGATACGGGTGAAATAATAAATATATATGATATGGTGCCCTTATCAAAAACATCAGTATGCTCCAAAGAGCCCGCTTTATATGCTTTAGAAGTTAATCAGGGTTGGTTTGATAAAAATGATATCCATGTTGGTGATTTAGTAGATATAAAAAATTATTAATAAAATGATAACGAAAGAAGAGTTTCAAGATTATGCTAAAGCGGGTTTTAACATTATTCCTGTTGTTAAAAAGGTATCTTTAGAAAATCAAACACCCTTAACCTTATATTCTCAGATTACAGATAAATCTAATACATTTCTTCTAGAGTCAGTTGAGGGCGGTGATCAATGGGCACAATTTTCAATTATTGGTTTTGACTGTCTAGATACAATTAAGGTGTCTGGTAATTTTATTGAAATAAATAAAGAAGGAACTTCTTCTTCATTTAAATCAGAAGATCCTTTGGGTGAAATTCAAAAAATTACTGAAAGCCACAAGGCACCAGAAATAAATGGGTTACCAAGATTTTATGGTGGTTATGTTGGTTTTTTTGCATACGAAAGTGCTCAATATGCAGAAAAAAAAATAGCCAAACTTCAAAGTAAAGATTCAAAATTCAAAGATCATATGCCTGAAATATTTCTTGTTAAGGCTGATAAGCTAATTATTTACGACAATATTAATAAATCAACTCAGGTTATTTTTAATGCAAACCCATCAAAATTTTCTTACGAAGACGCATTGGATGAGATTAAAACAATTGTAACCTCGCTTCAAAATGAAGCAGATAACTTAGAAACTTCCTTCAAAGAACCAAGAGGTTTGATAGATTTTGATTCAAACTTTACAAAAAAAGACTATCTAAACGCAGTAAGTAGAATTAAAAACTATATAGAAGAGGGCGATGTTATGCAGGTCGTACTTGCTCAAGATTTTTCTTTACCATTTAATAAAAACCCTTTTGAATTATATAAGGCTGTCAGAAAATTAAATCCATCACCTTATATGTATTATCTTGATCTTGAAGAATGTCAGGTGGTTGGGTCTTCTCCAGAAATTTTAGTTAGGCTAGAAGATAATAAAGTCACACTTCGTCCAATTGCTGGAACAAGAAGAAGGGGAGCAACTCCTGAAGAAGATAAAACAAATCAAAACGATTTACTTAATGATCCAAAAGAAATTGCTGAGCACTTAATGTTAATAGATCTTGGAAGAAATGATGTTGGAAAAGTCTCAGAAATAGGTAGTGTAAAAGTCACAGATAAGATGGTAATTGAGAAATATTCACATGTGATGCATATAGTATCCAATGTAACTGGCAGTCTATCGAAAGACCTTAATTATTTAGATGCTTTAAAAGCAACTCTTCCAGCCGGAACTTTATCAGGAGCTCCCAAGATAAGAGCTATGGAGATTATTAATGAATTAGAGCCTAGCTCTAGAGGTATTTATGGCGGTGCTATAGGTTATATCTCTTGGAATGGCAATATAGATACTGCAATTGCAATAAGAACTGCTGTAATAAAGGATGATGTAATTCATGTTGGTGCAGGAGCAGGTATCGTTGCTGATTCTGTGCCTGAAAATGAGTGGTTAGAATGCAAACAAAAATCAAAGGTTTTCATAGATGCTATGGAGATGATTTCATGATTTTAGTGCTAGATAACTACGACAGTTTTACCTATAACTTAGTCCATTATATTGGTGAGTGTGGGGAAGAAGTTCTTGTTGTAAGAAACGATGAAGTTAGTCTCGAAGAAATCAATCACTTAAATCCAAAAAAGATTGTTGTATCTCCTGGACCTTGCACACCAGCTGAAGCAGGAATTTCAATTGAACTTATTAAATCTTCATCTGTTCCTGTTCTCGGTGTCTGTTTAGGCCATCAAGCGATTGGTGCCGCTTTTGGAGGGAAGATTGTAAAAGCACCGGAAATATTTCATGGCAAACTTTCAAAAGTTAGCCACAATCAAGAAAAATTATTTGAGAATATTTCAAGCCCTTATTCTGTTGTGCGTTATCACAGCTTAATTATTGAAAAAGATTCTTTGCCCGATGTTCTTCAAATCACTGGTGTTTTGGAGGAGAATCCAGATATTATTATGGCAATACAACACAAAGAAAGGCCCATATACGGAGTCCAGTTTCATCCAGAATCTATTGATACAGATTACGGTATGAAGCTAATAGAAAACTTTTTAGCATTATGATCAAAGATATTCTTGAAAAACTAGCCCTTAAAAATGATCTAACAAAAGAAGAAATGCAGTCAGCAGTTGAAAGCATTATGACTGGAAAGGTTGATGATAATGATATAGAGACTTTTCTTATTGCACTCAATGAAAAGGGAGTCAAAGAGCCTGAAATAACTGCAGCAGCTATGGTTATGAAAGATAAATCTTTAAAGTTTGATATTGGCGATGGAACCCATATCGATACGTGCGGCACTGGTGGTACTGGATTACATACTTTTAATTGCTCAACCGCTTCCTCCTTTGTTGCGGCTGCTGGCGGAGCTTCAATAACCAAACATGGTAACAAGGCTATATCTAGTAAATCTGGTAGTGCTGATTTTTTAACTGAAGCCGGAGCTGATATTAGTCACGACAGAGAAAAGCTAGTTAAGGTATTTGATCAGGTAGGGTTTATATTTTTATTTGCACCCCTTCATCATCAATCTATGAAATATGTGATGCCTGCAAGACAAAGGATAGGAGAAAAAACGATATTTAATTTATTAGGACCTCATACCAATCCGTGTGGAGCTAAAAGACAAATAATAGGCGTCTATGATAAGAGTTTGCTTAACACTTTTTCAACTGTAGCTAAAAATTTAGATATGGAGCACGTTATGGTTGTTCACGGCGATGATGGTTTGGATGAGATCAGCATCTCTGGACCAACAAATATTTCAGAGTATAAAAATTATAAAATTAAAGAGTACACCATTTCACCTCAAGATTTTGGTATATCAATCTCACCCTTTGATGAAATATCTGCACAATCTTCAGAAGAAAGTCTAAGAATGGTTCGAGAGGCATTTTCAGGAGAGAGATCAGCGGTTCAAGACATGATTGCATTAAATGCTGGAGCTGGTTTATATATAGCGAGGAAAGTAGATTCTATTTCTGATGGCATTGAATTAGCATATACGTTAATGAATAACGGAAAAGCAGCAGATAAATTAGCTGCATACGTAAGGGTTTCTAACAGCTAATGACAATACTCAATGACATTGTAGAAAATACAAGAGCCAAGCTTCAGGCTAAAAAAGCTGAGCTGCCATTAGAGGACATAATTTCTAAATTAAATGGATTGAATTTACCAAAAGGAGCATTCAAAGAAAGCCTTCTCAACAAAGATCAAGCCATTATTGCTGAGATTAAAAAGGCTTCACCAAGTGCAGGGATTATTTCAGAAGATTTCGACCCTATAAGAAAAGCAAAAGAGTATGAAGACTTTGGAGCATCGGCATTATCTATTCTTACCGAAGAGGACTTCTTTCAAGGCAGCTCCCAATATTTACAAGATGTTAAAGAAATCACCTCTCTGCCAATACTAAGAAAAGATTTTATGATTGATGAGTATCAAATTTATGAAGCAAAACTTATTGGCGCTGATTGTATTCTTTTAATTGCCAGTGTTTTAAATGATGAAGAAATTAAATCCTTTGTAGACTTGGCTGAAACATTACAATTAGATTACCTCATAGAAGTCCATGACCTCGAAGAGCTCAAAAGAGTTGGGCATTTTTCTAATGCAATGATAGGAGTCAATAACAGAGATCTAAAAACTTTTAACGTAGATCTAAATAATTCTATCAACTTAAAGAAGGAATTTAAAAACAATAATATTTTTGTTGCAGAGTCAGGCATTAAAAATCAGGATGATATCAATGCACTAAAAGCTCATGATATTCATGTTTTCTTAATAGGTGAAAGTCTAATGAAAGGTGACTTTGCTTGAAGCTAAGGGAATGGCAAGAAAAAGCATTTCCATTATGGTGGGCTAAAAAAAGAGGTATTGTAAAAGTAGTTACTGGCGGAGGAAAAACTGTCTTTGCTATCCACTGTTTAACCAAATACCTTGAAGAAGAAAAAGATAACTCTATTTTTATTGTTGTTCCCTCTATAGCACTTTTAGATCAGTGGTATGAAGGGTTGCAGAAGACATTCGATGATACAGATATCTCTTTGAATGGTGGCGGCGAACATCTTGAAGAGATTTCAAAGGTCACTATTTCAACTATTGATTCTGTAAAAAATATAATCCATAAATTTGATGCTTCTAATACTCTTCTAATTGTAGATGAGTGCCATAAGATTGGAACCGAAAAGAGAGGAGAGACTTTAACTAATAATTGGCATGCAACGCTGGGACTCTCAGCAACACCTGAAAGAGACTATGACGATAATTTTTATATCATCATAAAAAAAATCTTAGGAGATATCATTTTTGATTATGACTATATAGATGCTAGAGAGGATGAAGTTATTGTGAATTTTAAGCTTCTTTATGCCTATGCAGCAATGACTAAGGACGAAGAAGATAAGTACAAAAAATTTACCAAAAGTATTCAAAGAAGGGCTGCAACTATCGGCGGCAATAATATGAATGATTACCCGCTTAAAATGCTCATTTTTAATAGAGCAAGAATGGTAAAAAATTCAAAAAATAGAATTCCTTTTGGAGTTGAGCTATTACAAAAACATAAACGAGACAGTTGGATTGTTTTCACTGAGAATAAAAAACAAGCTAAAGAGTTTAATAAGATTATTAATAAAAAAGGTTATAAGTCAGCTATATATAATACTGATTTAGATAATGCAGAGCGTGAAGAGAACTTAAATAATTTCAAAAGCGGTAATCTAAATGTCTTAGTAAGTTGCACTGCATTAGACGAAGGTTTTGATATGCCCGAAGCTGATGGAGCAATGATATTAAGCGCTTCTTCATCTAAAAGACAGAGAATTCAAAGAATGGGAAGAGTACTTAGAATAACTGCAAACAAAGAGAATGCTTTAATTGTTACCGTTTACTCTTCTAAGACAGAGTTTGATAAATTAAGAGAAGAATCCAATCGTTATAAGCTTGAGGGTGTCCCTGTCAAATGGCAGCAAATGGAATAAAGACTATATGTGAGCGCTAGTTGAGGTCATAACTTTGGCTGTATATTTCATAATTTTTTTTGTTGGGACTTGTAATTCCTCACCACCATTTTTAACAGCTTGCTGAGCGTGAGCATCCTCATCATCTCTCATGGTTTTAAGAATTTCTATTGTTTCTTTATCCTTTGGAGAAATTTTATCTAGATGACTATCAATATGAGCTACAACTTGTTTTTCAGTTTCTTCAACAAATCCAAGACTCACTTTTTCTCCATACCTTCCAAATATGGCTCCAATAGCAAATGAGCCTGCATACCATATAGGGTTTAATATAGACCCTCTGCCTTCAAGTTCATCTAAGCGTTTTTTGCACCAAACTAAGTGGTCGGTCTCTTCTTCTCCTGCCTCTATAAGATGTTCTTTAATTTCAGGGTCTTTACATACGAGAGCTTGCCCTCTGTATAAAGCTTGCGCAGCAACTTCTCCTGCAAGATTAACCCTCATCATTTGAATAGATAATTTTTTCTCTGCCTTTGTTAGATTTTGAGTATTTTTTTCAACAGGTTCTGCCGGATAGGGTCTATCTGTACCAGGTTTTTTATTTGAAAGTGTTTTTAATGCAATATCAAATTCATTAACAATATTATTTAAAAAGCTCATTTAATTCCTTTAAAACCTATATCTCTTCTACAAAATGCTCCATCAAAGGATACTTTGTCAACGAGATTATAAGCCTTGGATTGAGCCTGCTTCAAGTTATCACCTAGAGCTGTAGCACAGAATACCCTTCCTCCTGAGGTTAGAACATTTTCATTAATTAATTTAGTTCCAGCATGAAATAGCTTTGTTTCATTATCTTCCAGATTAGGAAGCATAACTTCTTTATCAGACTCATAACTTTCAGGATATCCTTTAGATGCTATAACTACACCGCATGAATGTTTATTCGTCCATTTAATTTCGTACGAATCTAGATCATTATTAATAGCAGCTAAACATAAATCTACCAGGCTTGATTGAAGTCTAAGAAGGATTGGCTGAGTTTCAGGATCACCAAACCTGCAATTAAACTCTAAAACTTTTAATTCACCATCTTTGATCATTAAGCCAGCATATAAGAAACCAAGATAGGGAGAGCCTTCAGAAATTAATCCTTGCATAGTTGGATGCATAACTTCATCTATAATTTTTTGGTGAATACGTTCATCAACAATTGGAGCAGGAGAGTATGCACCCATGCCACCAGTATTTAAACCAACATCTCCTTCGCCAACCGCTTTATGGTCCTGACTTGTAGCCAAAGGAATAATTTTATCTTTACTCACAACTGCAATAAAACTAGCTTCTTCCCCCTCTAAGAACTCTTCGATAACAACACTGCTGCCCGCTTCACCAAATGCTTGATCTTTGAAGATACTATCAAGTGCAGCTTTGGCCTGATTCTTATTCTCACAAATAAGTACGCCTTTGCCTGCAGCAAGTCCATCAGCTTTAACAACAGTAGGATATGCGATGGACTCAATATACCTTAGTGATTCATCATAGGAATCAAATGCAGCATAATCAGCAGTTGGTATCCCATATTTAATAAAAAAATCTTTAGAGAAGGTTTTTGAACCCTCAAGTTGAGCAGCAGCTTGAGAGGGGCCAAAAGTTTGAATGCCTTTGCTTTGCAGATAATCGGCCATTCCCATTACAAGAGGCTGTTCTGGGCCAATAATAACCAGCCCTATATTTTCTTGTTTACAAAAATTCTCAATGATTTCAAAGTTATTAATATCTAAAGAAATATTTTCTAGTTTATCTTCTAGTGCTGTGCCTGCATTACCCGGACATACATAAACCTTTGAAACTGAATTATCTTGAGCTGATTTCCATGCTAAAGCATGTTCTCTGCCACCTGAACCAATAACTAATATCTGCATTAGTGCCTAAAATGTCTTGTGCTTGTAAATACCATAGCAATATCATTTTCATCTGCAGCTGCAATAACCTCATCATCTCTTATTGAGCCACCTGGTTGAATGATAGATGCAATACCACTAGACGCTGCTTTATCAATTCCATCCCTAAAAGGAAAAAATGCATCGGAAGCCATTACAGCGCCTTTGACCTCAAGCCCTTCTTGTTTTGCTTTAAGATTTGCTATATCTGCACTTATAACTCTACTCATTTGACCAGCACCAATACCAATCGTTTGTCTATTTTTTACATAGACAATGGCATTGCTTTTGACAAACTTTGCCACTCTCCAGGCAAACATTAAATCATTCAGTTCATCAGGCGTTGGTTGTCTTTTTGTAACACATTTTAAATCTTCTCTTGGAACAGCATAAGTATCATCTGATTGAATTAAGATTCCTCCAGATACTTTCTTAATCATTCCGGGATAAGGATTATCTTGCTCAAGATCAACCCTAAGAACTCTAACGTTTTTCTTTTTAGCAAATTCAGCCAAAGCACCTTCTTCATAATCAGTAGCCAAAATAACTTCAACAAATTGTCTAGTATTTATTTCTTGAGCAGTCTTTGTATCCAGAGTTCTGTTGAGAGCAATTATTCCTCCGAATGCAGACGTTGGATCTGTTTGAAATGCTAGGTCGTATGCACTAGAGATATCTTCTGACTCAGCAACACCACAAGGGTTAGCATGTTTAACAATGACACATGCAGGATCATCAAATGCTCTTACACACTCCCAAGCAGCATCCGCATCAACTATGTTGTTATAAGAAAGTTCTTTACCCTGTAATATATCGGCGTTTGCAATATTCTTGTGTTTAAGATGAGAGAAGGTAAGAAGATTTGCTGTTTGGTGCGGGTTTTCTCCGTATCTAAGCGAAGAGCTTTTTTCAAAATCATAGCTAGGTATATTATTTTTAGTTTCTTCTTTAAGATAATTTGAAATAGATAGGTTGTAATCTGCCATTGTCTCAAAAACTTTTTGCGATAACTCTTTTCTAAAATCATAAGAAATACCATCACTGTTTTTCCATTCTTCTATTAATCTTGAATAATCAGACGGATTGGAAACAACAGCAACATCTTTAAAGTTTTTTGCAGCAGATCTAATCATGGTTGGCCCACCAATATCTATTTTTTCAATTGCTTCCTCAAAAGAACAACCTTGAGCAATAGTCTCTTTAAATGGATATAGATTCACGACGACCAAATCAATCGTTTCATAGCCTCTTTCCTTTAGAACCTCTAAATCTTTGTCTCGCCTTGCAAGAATTCCAGCATGAATTTTTGGATGAAGTGTTTTCACTCTTCCGTTCATCATTTCTTCAAAACCTGTAAAGTCTGAAACTTCTATAACTTCAGATGCAATTTCTTTAATTGCCTTGAAGGTGCCACCAGTTGAAAGCATCTTTACATTCTCAGAAACAAGAAACTTTATAAGTTCTTCAAGCCCAGTCTTGTCTGAAAGGCTTATAAGTGCAGTTTTTGGTTTTATTGAATGCATTATTTAATTTTGTATTTTTTTAATTTAGTTCTAAGGGTTGTTCTATTAATTCCTAATATTCTTGAGGCTTTAGATTGATTATTATTTGCAAATCTCATTACAGCATCTAACAAAGGAGGCTCAACTTCATTTAAAACCAATTGATAGACATCGATAGGCATATTTTTCTGATCTAACTGAGCAAAATATCTTTTCATAGCTTTTCTTACTTCTTCTTTAAGAGGTTTTTTAGAATAGCTATCAAATGATTTATTTTTATTTCCCAAAATGAATGAATAATTAATAAAGAGAAATATCAGTTTACAGTTGTTTAAAAATTGCTCAATAGGTTTTTAAAGATTTATGATAGTTTTTTTCTCATCACCCAAAGAAATTTTTATTGCTTCATTATTTTTAAGAGTAATTTGAGTAACAGAAGTGTAGTCAGGGTAGAAATGCATAATCTCTGAACGTTTTATTAAACCACTTACGATTGCATTTATGACCATAAAGTGAGAAAAGATAATTGTATTATTTGTAAAGCTCAACGTTTTACTAATGATGCTATCTCTCCATACTGAAACTTCTGTAGGTAAGTCACCAATATTCATCGTCATAACTTTTTTTAGCCACTCTCTTTTTTCTGAAGCTTTTATATTTGAGGAGGGTATTTCAGAAAAATGATTATCTATTATTAATTTTTTATTATATTTTTTAAGAATTGGAGCGGCTGTCATTTTGGCTCTGGACTTAGGGCTTGAAATAAACATGAAATTTTCTAATGACTGAAGGGAAGGATTTGATATCAGTTTTTGAGATTGAGATATGCCATTTTTACTAAGACCAGGATCGGGGTGTTCTCCCCAACTTTCTGCAGCCTCTCCGTGTCTTATGAATATTAGATTTATCTCTGACATTTATTAGTGTCCTATAGCTATAATGTTATTGTGAGAACTCATAGAATATATTGTAAATCAGTATCAGAAAATAATAGCGTCTTTAAAATAGACCAAACTCAGTCTATGCACTTAATAAAAGTACTTAGACTCAAAGAAAAGGATAAAGTTGAGGTATTCGATGGATGCGGGGCTTCAGCTATTTGTGAGATTGTGGAGCTGGATAGATCATCGGTAAGCTTAGTAAGAGTTTCTGATTTGGAAGTATCAAAAAAACCTACAAAGAAAATTGTCTTTATGGTTCCATTTATTAAAAAAGATAATTTTCATTTTATGGTTCAGAAATTATGCGAAATAGGCATATCTGAGTTTATTTTTTATAAACCTGATTTGATAGATCAAAGTATTGCCAAAAAAGATGTCACAAAAATTTATTCAAAATTGGAAGACGTTATTATTAGTGCATGCAAACAATGTGGCTCTAATTTTTTACCTGTTACACACATTGCGTCAAGTCTTAATGATGGCATAGCTCTAGTTAATGATATGGATGTATGTGTATTTGATGTCAATGCAAAAAGTTCTTTTGATATAACAAAGATTAATTCATCTAGTATTTGCATGATTACAGGCCCAGAATCTGGTTTTTCTGAATCTGAAATCAAATTATTAAATTTACATAAATTTGAGTTTAAATTAGTGAGTAAAAATATTCTTAGGGCAGAAACAGCTCCTGTTGTGATAGCATCTCTTATTCAAAACCATTTTGATAACATTTGAATATGAGTAAGAAAATACTTTTTATCACAGATCCCATGAGAGAGCTAAAGCCTCAAAAAGATACATCGATTTTTATGATGGAGGAGGCTATCTCAAAAGGATATAAAGTATTTCAAGCAGAGATGAAACATTTGTATGTCGATGAAGGTGTGGTTTTTGCAGATGCTAGAAACATTATTGAGATAGGCACAAGTCAGGTTCAAGGAATCAGAAAAGAGCCTATTAAGGTTGCAGACTTCTCATTTACCATTATGAGAAAGGATCCCCCAGTTGATTGTGATTATATCAACTCACTTCACCTATTAGGTCTTGCTGAAACTCAGGGAGCAAAGGTTTTTAATAAACCTAATTCAATTAAAGAGTTTAATGAAAAAATTTTTGCAATTCATTTTAAAGAATATATTCCAAGAACACTTATCACATCTAATATTGAGAAGATAATTAATTTTCAAGCTAACCATGAGATTATTATTGTGAAACCTCTTGACGGGATGGGTGGTGAATCTATCTTCAAGATGGAAGACATGGAAGAAGAGAATTTAGATATTCTTCTAGATATGACTGAGGACGAAACAACTCAAATTGTTGTTCAGGAATTTTTACCAGAAATTTATAAGGGAGATTTTAGAATTTTGATAATCCATGGAAAGCCTTTTGAAAAAACATTGGCTAGAATTCCACAAGGGGAGAGTTTTAAAGGTAATTTAGCTGCTGGCGGCAAGGGTGTTGTGAAAGACATTAATGAAAATCAAAAGAGAATTGCAGAAGAAGTGGGAAAATTTCTCATGACAAAGGGCATAAATTTTGCGGGCATAGACATGATTGGCAACTACCTTACTGAAATAAATATTACTAGCCCAACTTGTGCGAGAGAAATTTTTGACCAGTCTGGAAAAAATCCTGTTACGGAATATTTATCAGGACTATGAGTTCAGTTTTACTAAGCCCCAAAACAAGCAAAAGATCTTTAACGCTTAATAAATCCTTTCTGTTATCTTTAACTTTTCATACTTTATTAATTTTTGGCGTAACTTTTACAACTTTTTACAAACTACCTTTATTAGAAAACTCACCCATTATTAATGTTAAATTTGCTAATTCATCTCAAGATTCTTTTGGTAATGTTGGCCAATCTTCGACCGAAGTATCAAGCAATAGTGATTCTCAAGAAAGCTTAATCAGCAAAGAAATAAACAGAAGTTCATATAAAGCACAAAAGATAAAAAAATTAGAAGCTAATTCATTAGTAACTAGCGAAGAGGCCATGTATCTGAATTTATGGCAAAGAGAAATAGAATCTACTGGTGATGAACTAATTACATCTAAGGATATCGATTATTCTGATTCTAAAGTTCAAATTATGGCAACCATCGATTCTTTTGGTAACCTCATTAAATCTGAAATCATTATATCTTCAGGAAACCCTAGTGTTGATAGAATGGCAATAGAAATACTTGAAGAAGCAGCACCTTTTGCACCCTTTGACCCAAAGATGCTTAATGAATATAGTATTTTAGAAATAATAAGAGATTGGAATTTTTCACCCAAGTAAATGCAAATACTATCTTTTGATTTTGGTACAAAAAAAATTGGGGTTGCTGTTGGGCAGACAAAAACTCGGACTTCTTCCCCATTAGAAGTTATTTTTAATAAAAATAATGTTACAAATTGGAGCAAAATTCACTCAATAGTTGAAGAATGGAGGCCAGAATTAATCCTTGTTGGAAAGCCACTCAATATGGATGGAACAGATAGTGATATCATGAAGACAGTAAACATTTTTTTTGAAAAATTAAATAAAATAACTAATATTCCATGTGAATATGTAGATGAGAGATTAACAAGCTTTGAAGCAAGGCAGAATCTTTTAGAAATAAAAACAGATCTAGTTGACGCGCATGCTGCAAAAATACTTATAGATCATTGGCTGAGTGAAAATTAATAAATATGTCTATTCCATCAAGTTTTATCGATAGATTGATAACCTCGGTTAGCATTGTCGATATTATTAATAGACGTGTTCAACTAGAAAGAACCGGAGGAAGATATAAAGCAAAATGCCCATTTCATGGAGATGGAAATGAAAAAACACCATCTTTTGTGGTTTATGAAGAGACAGGATCCTATCATTGCTTTGCTTGTAAGGCTTCAGGTAACGCAATTCATTTCTTAAGAGAATATGATGGAATTGACTTTATGGAGTCAGTAGAACTATTAGCTTCGCATGTTGGTATGGAAGTGCCCAAGCAAGAAAAATTAGTCGATCTGTCAGATGCTTTAAACATAAACACAAAAGCCGCAGAAATTTTTAAAGAGCAATTAAAATCAAACCCCGGAAAAGAAACTATCGAGTACCTAAAAAATAGAGGAATTAGCGGTGAAACCGCAAAGTTTTTTGAATTGGGATACTCGATGGAGAAAAGCCCAACGCTTCATAGTATTTTATCTAGAGATTATAACGAAACAGATTTAACCGACTCTGGTCTTTTCGGTTCTAATGATAACGGCGATATGTATGATCGTTTTCGAGATAGGCTCATGTTTCCTATTAGAAATATTAAGGGTGAACATATAGCTTTTGGTGGAAGACTAATTACTGACAAAGACAATCAAGCAAAATATTTAAACTCACCAGAAACTAAAACATATAAAAAGAAATATGAGTTATACGGTCTTTACGAAGCAAGGTTAATCGAAAAAAGACCAGAATCATTGTTTTTAGTTGAGGGTTATATGGATGTAATAGGCCTTCACCAACATGGAATTAAAAATGCTGTTGCTTCTTCTGGAACTGCTTTTACACAAGAGCAGCTTCGAAAAATTCTTAGCTATACAAATAATATTTATATTGTGTTTGATGGAGATGAGGCAGGTCAAAAAGCATCATGGAGAGCAGTTGAGAATGCATTACCTCTTTTAAGAGAGGATATAAGAATGAGCTTTATATTCCTTAAACCAGGAGACGATCCCGATAGTTTTATTAAAGAAAAAGGTAAAGATGCATTTATAAAGCTAGCAAATGAAGCAACTTCATTTTCAGATTATTTTGTAAGTACTATTAAGATGCAAGCTGACCTTTCTACTATAGAAGGAAGATCTTTAGTTGCACAATTTGCAATACCGCTGGTTGATAAAATAACTAACCCAACGCTTAAAGAAGCATATATTAGCGAAATTGGTCACATATGTGATTTAGATTTTGGAAAACTACTAAATAATGGGGTCAATTCCATGCCAGATAAGTCTGGCTCAGAAGAACCTATTAAAAAAATTCCTACATCTGTCATAAGAAAATCAGTAATGGGAATTTTTACTGTTTTAATCCAATATCCAAAATTAGCAAGCGACAGAACCTTTGATCTTATAAAAAGAGATTCAAGATTTTTATTTCTCCTTGATGTTAGAGATTTCTATAAAGCTAATCCTGAGGCTGTTCCGTCGATTCTTTTTGAGCAGATAGAAAATGAAAAAATTAAAAATTTATTTGGTGAAGCATTAGTTTCTGAAATCAAGCTTTCAGAGGAAGATGCATGCATTATGCTCAAAGATTGTATAGGCTTAATTTCAAAATCTGAAAAAGATAGACAGGAAATACTAAAAGAAAAGTATAATATGCAAGAAATAACGTCTGCTGAAAAAAGAGAACTACAACAGATCATCCTTAAAAAAGATGCAATGTCCGACGAAGACCAGGCTTTATTAAAAAAATTAAGCTCTAAATAGATTGAAAAAGTATAATTCATCACCAAATAGAGCTAATACATTTGGAGTATAAGAATTCGTGGATAAATTAAGTAAAAAAGGTTCAAAAATAGCTGAGCTTATCGAAAAAGGAAGAGAGCAGGGCTACCTAACCTACGCCGATGTTAACGATCATCTTCCCGAGGATATTTCTGATCCAGATCAGGTTGATGAAATTATTGGAATGATTAATGATCTTGGTCTTCAGGTTCATGAAACAGCTCCAGACGCAGATGATCTATTGCTTGCTGAATCCGAAGACTCTGATGATATTGCCCTAGAACAAGCTGCTGAGGCTCTTGCTGCTGTAGAAAATGAAACAGGAAGAACAACAGATCCAGTTAGAATGTATATGAGAGAAATGGGGACTGTTGATCTATTAACTCGAGAAGGTGAGATCGAGATTGCTAAAAGAATCGAAGAAGGCATGAGAGACTTACTTAAATCCAGCGTATATTATCCAAAGACTGTTGAGTTTGTAATCGATTATCACCAAATGGTAAAAGATGGCGAGAAGAAAATTAATGATTTTCTTACAGGTTTCTTAGAGGAGATGGAGGAGGTTCCATCAGCAGGTCCTGGAAGCCAAAGAGCAAAAGAAGAGGCAGAAGCTGCAGAAGAGTCTGACGAAGAGGTGTCATCCGGTCCTGATATGCAAGAAGTCCAAAGAAGGATGACTAACATTAAAAAACAATACAATAAAACTTTAAAAGTCATTGAATCAAAAGGCAGGCACTCTAAAGAGGCTCACGCTGAGTTTGATAAGCTTGGTGAAATATTCCAATTCTTAAAGTTTAGCCCTCGTATGTTTGATGATATTGCATCCATTGCAAGGTCTGGATTAAGCAAAATAAGAGAAAAAGAAAAGTTTATTCAAGAGCAGCTTGTTAGAAATGCACGTATGCCAAGAAAAGATTTTCTAGCTAGTTATACAGAAAACTTAACAAAAGTAAGATGGGTAGATTCTCTTATGAAAGAGAAAAAATATAAAAAAGACTTACTGCAAAAAGTAAAACAAGATGTGGTAATTGCCCAAAAAGATATCATAGAGCTAGAACAGAGAGTTGGTTTAAGCGTTAAAGAAATTAAAGAAATTAATAGAAGCATGTCTATGGGTGAGACAAAAATGAGACGTGCTAAAAAAGATATGGTTGAGGCTAACTTAAGGTTGGTAATATCAATTGCAAAAAAATATACAAATAGAGGCCTCCAATTTTTAGATCTTATACAAGAGGGAAATATTGGCTTAATGAAAGCGGTTGATAAATTTGAATACAGAAGAGGTTACAAGTTCTCAACATATGCAACGTGGTGGATAAGACAGGCTATAACAAGATCTATCGCTGATCAGGCTAGAACTATTAGAATCCCTGTTCATATGATTGAAACAATAAATAAGCTTAATAGAGTTTCAAGACAGATGATGCAAGATATGGGCAGAGAGCCAACTCCAGAGGAGTTAAGTAAAGAGCTTGATATGCCAGAAGATAAGGTAAGAAAGGTTTTAAAGATTGCTAAAGAACCAATTTCAACCGAAACACCTATTGGAGATGATGAAGATTCAAGCTTAGGTGATTTTATTGAAGATACTGTAATCGAATCTCCATTACAAAATGCAACCGAGGACAGTCTGCATTTTGCGACCGATGATGTCTTGGCATCATTAACGGCTAGAGAAGCAAAGGTTTTAAGAATGAGATTTGGTATCGGTATGAACACTGACCATACTTTAGAAGAAGTAGGTAAACAGTTTGATGTTACTAGAGAGAGAATAAGACAAATTGAAGCTAAAGCTTTAAGAAAGTTAAGACATCCGAGTAGATCAAGTCATTTAAAAAGCTTTTTAGACGATTAAGTTTATTTCCAGTCACCTTTTCGACCGGTTAAATCCCAGTTAATCCTTGATTGCATTAATTGGATTCTTCTTTCGACATAACGTCTAGCAAAAAAATCGCTAACCTGAGTAAGTGGTAGATAAGATTTTGAGCCTAGACCGTCTATTATCTTTAGAACTATTTTTTCATTTTCATAACCCATAACTATGTTGTGAGGAATAATATTTTTTGTAAGAACGAGTGATGATCTTAACCATAATTCAAATTCATCTAAGGCAATTTTTATTTCATCGGTTTTGCCATACGTAAACAAATAGGTTTCTAGGGTTGTAGCAATATTATTTTGGTTATCTCTAATTAGTTCGGTTTCAGATGCTGGGCCTATGGATGTTTCAACCATGCCATACCACTTTGCTAGATGTTTCCATCTATTAGGATTATCTTTGATTAGAGCTCTTTGATTATATGCCTTTTGCTCTCTTAAATTATCGTCAAATGTTTCTTCGCTTCTAAATTTTTTGTACCAAGGAGCGCTTTGTTTTGCTTTTTTAGATTGTTGCTCAAGGGAAACCTTTAGACAGCGGTAACTATTATTAGGATGTACGAAACACCTTCTATTACCTCCCTGGGCAAAGGGTTGGAGCCCATCTAAATTTATCATTGCTTAATGATAACTTATTTAAGATATTCTCAAGATATAAAAGCTTCCCTAAATCATATATTCTTATATAATTGTTCGCTCTTAATTCAATAGATTTTATTAAGGGGCCTGTAGCTCAGTTGGTTAGAGCAGTGGACTCATAATCCATTGGTCGTAGGTTCGAGTCCTACCGGGCCCA